>JAABUZ0100000580.1_pt1 | contig 87519 bp, 82 predicted proteins | sample 5562091 | NCBI WGS metagenome assembly JAABUZ01 (sample SAMN12813069, study PRJNA571459) | rock metagenome | isolation source: Antarctica rocks | place: Antarctica: Victoria Land, Linnaeus Terrace sud | collected 2015-12-21
ATTCGTGCGCGGTAGACCTAAAGCACTTCAACTCGCGCCGGCTTCCTACATCAATCGGCCATCCTCGGACACCGAAGCCCTTGAAGCCGCCGCTTAAGCAATCAGTTCACTAATTACTTGACCGAAATGGCATCTATGCCGTTGACAATTTCCGCAACGATACGGAACGCAGCCGCGACTGCTTCGGCGGATTTGGTGAAACGCGGCTTTACGGCCAGTCGCCCCGACGAACTTTGGGTCGCCGACATCACGTACGTTCCGACCTGCGCCGGCTTTCTGTTCCTCGCCGTCGTACTCGACGTCTGCAGTCGCCGCGTCGTCGGCTGGGCGATGGCCAATCACATGCGCAAAGAACTGGTCGTCGACGCGCTCGACATGGCGATCTTTCGCCGAAGACCCAAGGCGGTCGTTCATCCTCCGATCACGGTTCTCAATACACATCCATCGCTTTCGGCGAACGATGCAGCGAAGCCGGCGTGACTATGTCGATGGGCTCGATCGGCGACTGCTACGATGCCGCAATGTGCGAGAGCTTCAACGCAACCCTCGATGCGAACTTCTCGCGCGTCATCAAATCAAAACGCAAGCCGAAGCGTCGCTCGCTGTATTCGACTTCATCGAGGGCTGGTATAATCCACACCGGCGGCACTCGGCGATCGGCTACCTCTCGCCCATTAACTTTGAACGTCGCCTAAGCAAGGCGGCATAGTGTCAAGCAAACACCCCTCCACGGAACCGCCCCAACATCACTTGCGTCGTTTGCTTGACATTGGACACTCCTGCGCCCGTCTTCTACGAGCTTAACTGAGTGTCCACCAAACCGGGAGAAGTCCAACATGCTTTCGATCGCTTGACGAATGGCGGTCGGAACGCTACCGCATGGCGGCACGAGTACAACACTAATCACACGTATAAGTCACTCGACGATCTCACACCCGAAGGGTTCGCGCGGCAATCGAAGAAATATTTCGCATAGCCATCATTTGCTCGATCCGCTCGCGATGCACTTCGCGATTTCTGAAACTGGGGTTGCCTGGTGCGAACTAAAACTTCTGGCTTGCTTGTGATTACCGCGTCCTTTCTTTGGAGCGGCTGTTCAGGTTCCAGCGCGCTTAACGCGCCTCTAGCAAAAGCGAAGGTCCCCATATCGACTGGCGGCGCGCATCTTATCGCTGTCATGCCTTCCGCGATTTCTAATGCGCAAATTGATGCGAATATTTCACCGGGTATCACGGGCTCGGATCGTCAGGTCGTCCATGATCTCATGCTCAAGCTTCGACCCGAAAGCCGGAAAAACGTCATTTATTTCGCCGCTAATGGCAGAATTTATGCGAATCGCAGTGAACTGCTGAAGGGCGTTGGCATTGCGCAACCTGTTCCCGGCAAACCACGGACGTATCGGCATGCCAATGGCGAGCAGTTCACGGTTCCCATGAACGTTTCCGTTGTGAAGCCGACGGACCACCAAGTAAAGCCGCAATATTATTCACCGCCGGACGGCAGCACGACAACCGGCCCATACCGACGTATTTTTTCAAATACGGGTTATTCGTATTCCGCTGGTAACGTCGATACGCCGTGCAACCCCTCCAATTTTCCAGCTACGGTTTCTGCGAACGATACCGGCTATTTGTATATAGGTGGATGGAGCGATACCGGCGATCAGGTTGACGCCGGCTTACAATACAGCAGCGTCTATAACGACTATGAACCATACTTTCTCCATGCAGGCGACCCGCCGGCGGACATTGCATTCAGTTACCCGTGTGGAAATAGTGCCTACATGGAATTCTACGTCGTTGATTCGACGCACGTCGATCTGACGATCAACGGATTTGATTCGACGGGAGCGCCATCGACTTATAGTTACGTCGGCTTGGTGCCGGTCGGAAACGGTTGGTCGCCGGATGGCTCGGGTCCACAAGGCGGCGGAGTTATGAAACGTGCTCTCTCGATCGCGCAAGCTTCACAGTCCCTTAACAACGGCGATTATTTTGGTTACGACCCCGTGAATAAGGTACCGACGATTGGATGGAGCCAGTGGCAGGTTGGAACGAACTATGCGCCCGGTGGGAACTATCCTTCAGTGCCACTCGACAATACGACCGGCGGCTCGGATCTTTTCCCGTCGAACGGAGACGTCCATACCGCGCCGTTCTCTAACAGTACCAATCCGTTTGATGAGGTCGAAGGCATCTATTTAGACCCCAACAATCCTGCACCATGAGTGTTGCCACTTACGCGTAGCGAAATGAGACGCAAGTAGGATTGGGTGGTTTGACATTTGGTGGACTGTCACTCTTAGGTTTGATGATAGGCCTCTACCCGCCAGTAACGACAAGGCCAGCACTGGCCAGCGTTCTTGATGGTAGAGTGGCCGGAGTTCAGCAGCGTCCGTTCGCAGATGCTGAACGATTGCTACAGGGCGGTATTGCAAAGGAGCGAGAAGGGGAAGAATTTCTTCGAGCATCGGAAACCGCGCGGGCGATAGGCGCCCTCAACGATGCGCTCTCACTCATTAAAAAAGCTCGGCTTCTCGCGCGCCACGAAAACTCTGGCCCGTACTCAGGAAAACGGTTCGTACAATATACAGTCGATCCGTACCTAGAGTACACTTACGTCGAGCAGGGCCTCGCGTACCACCAGGCTCAGAACGATGTCCTTGCGCGAGGATCATGGCAAAATGCGGTCGACGTTGCCGCTCAGTCAGCACCGACTCAAAGCGCTTTCGCGACGGCCGATCTCTTTTTCATAAAGAAGCACTGGACCGCCGCCTTTGCCCAGTACGAACGCGCATTCATGACGGGGTCGGTTACGTCGTTCGGCGGCGACCCGCTGCCGAAGACGGATCCTGGTGTGGAGGCAGCAGACTTTCGTGCGCGGGGCTTTGTGTTTGCAGAAAAAGGCCAATTCCATGCCGCGCTCGGAGCATGGCGGTCGGCAACTACGGTGAAGCCAAGCGATGCACTTTCGCAGTTTTTATCCTCAGATGTCCTCTATATATTGGGTGAACGTCGAGCAGCGACTCAAGGCTGGATTCGCGTTCTTGAGCTACGCGAGATGTCCACAATGAGCCCCCCGCTGACGTCAACTATGCTCGCCTCAGCACGATTACTTACTTTGCTATGGGCACCACATGCGATCGGTACAGTTCAGCGAGCGATGGTCTCAAAGTAGGCTGCGTCAAGAATATTTGCAACACGCGCGTTAATTCGTATTAAAAACGACTCGCAGGCGGGGCCGCTTTACGTATCGTTCGAAAATAGCGTCGCAGCGGACGAAGCAGTAGCCGAAATAACCGACCAGACAACGGTTCCGAAATGCGACACAATGAAAGACCACGCCGCAGACACGCCACCTGCCATCAAGAGTGTCAGCTTGCCGCGATCGAGTCGAAGTCATCGAGCGCCAGTACAACCGCCAAACTCCACCGTGACCTCCGATACCATTGCGGCTGTCAAGTGATTCACACCCGATCAACCTGCACTAGGAGCCTGTAGGGCTTTGCAAGCGTAGGTTTGATACCATGGGCCGCTACAGCAGCTTGTTGGGTTGCCTTGCTTGCGCGAGGATCGTCCGGCCGAAGCTGGTCGCCGGCACCGAAAGCGTCGAGCGCTTGGAAGCCGGACAGTCGCGCCAGACGGCGACGACTTCGGCGGCAGCGCAGTCCAATCGGTGGCGTTGTTCGGCGCAGCGTTCCGCATAGCGCATAAAGCGGCAATTCCCAGCGCGACGCGAAAACCCGTTCTAGCAGGGGCCTCGCCGAACGCTTCGTCAGTCGTTGGCGGCGGTACGTCCGAGGATGAGTGCAGCATCAAGACTGATACCGGGGAACACTCGGAACGAGATGGCGTCACCGGCACGTGCAACGCGCCGCTGTCCGTACGCGCCGGCCAGCAAGTCGCGGTACATGACGATTTCACGCGCGACGAGATCGACGATCCAGGTTTCCGGTATACCGGTCTCGGCATACAGCGGCACCTTGACGCCATAATCGCTTCGGCGTGACGAATCGGCGACTTCGATCGCCGCAAACACGTCCTGCGGGTCGACGTGCCGCTCTCCGATGGCCGCTTCATTCATACGCAGTAAGGCGAGATCGGGCTCCGGTTCCGAATCGCCGCTCACGATGATCGGGCACTGGACCTGGACATACGCCACGTCGCTGAAGGACGCGGAGAAAAGGCGGGTCAGCCGATTGATCGCGCCGCGATGGCGGTCCCCCATCGGCGCCACCGTCACGATCTCGCCGCGCAACAGCTCGACCCGCTCGTGCGGACCGAGAATGCCGGCTTCGGCCATCCGGTGGTATTCATCGACGGTAATGAGACGGCGCTTGAGCTCAGCGGACATAGCACGAACCTCAACATTACACTTCGATGTTTCGGCCACGTTTCCGTCCCGCGACCGAGAGCGTTGTCACGTAATGGTCCAGCACACGCGTTTTAGCGCCTCGGGACGGACGGGGCCGACGCGGGCGCGAACGTCCGCAGCATGACCGGCTCCGACTCGACGCACCACGCCAAGATCGACGACCTGCGCGGGAAACGCGCGCAGGCGCTCGCGCCGGCGGGCGAAGCTGCAAATGCGCGGCAACGCGAACGCGGGAAGCGCACCGCACGGGAACGCATCGATGCGCTCGTCGACGCGGAGTCCTTCGTCGAACTCGATACCTTCGCGATGCATCGCACGACAGCGTTCGGCCTCGAGGAACGTGAATTTCTCGGCGACGGCGTCGTCACGGGCCGCGCGACGATCGGCGGCCGGCAAATCTTTCTGTTCTCTCAAGATTTTACGGTCTTGGGCGGCTCCCTCGGCGAAGTTTTCGCCGAGAAGATTTGTAAAGTCATGGACCTCGCCGTGCGCACCGGCTCGCCGATGATCGGTATCAACGATTCGGGCGGCGCGCGCATTCAAGAGGGCGTCGTCAGCCTGGGCGGTTACGCGGAGATTTTCTGGCGCAACGTTCAAGCCTCGGGCGTGATCCCGCAGTTTTCGTTGATCGCGGGCCCCTGCGCCGGCGGCGCCGTGTACTCACCGGCGATCACCGACTTCACGATCATGGTCGAGAAGATCTCGCAGATGTTCATCACGGGCCCCGAGATCATCAAGACCGTGACGGGCGAAGACGTCACCTTCGAAGAGCTCGGCGGTGCGTACACGCATGCCACAAAAAGCGGCGTTACCGATCTCATCGCCGCCGACGAAGACGACATGACGGATCAGGCCAAACGCCTGCTCTCGTTCGTTCCCCAAAACAATCTCGAGGACGCACCACACTTTGCGTGCGACGACGATCCGCTGCGGTTGTGTCCCGAACTCGACGATCTCATCCCCGATGCGCCGAACAAACCGTACGATATCACCGATGCCATTCGCGCCGTCGTGGATGACGCAGACTTCTTCGAGATCGGGGAATTACACGCACCCAATATCGTGATCGGCTTCGGTCGCATCGAAGGCGGTTCGGTCGGCGTCGTCGCGAATCAGCCGAAGTTCATGGCAGGCGTGCTCGATATCGCATCGTCGATCAAAGCGGCGCGCTTCGTGCGGTTTTGCGACGCGTTCAACATACCGCTGCTCACCTTCGTCGACGTTCCCGGTTTCTTACCCGGCACGGCACAAGAATACGGCGGCATCATCAAGCACGGCGCAAAATTGCTCTACGCCTTCGCCGAGGCGACGGTCCCGAAGATCACCGTCATCACGCGCAAGGCGTACGGCGGTGCGTACGACGTTATGGCATCCAAGCACATCCGGGCCGATTACAACATCGCGTGGCCGACGGCGGAAATCGCCGTAATGGGTGCGGCGGGCGCCGTCAAGACGATCTTCCGGCGCGAGATCGCCGACTCGGCCGACTCCGGTGCCCGCGAACGCGAACTGGTCGCCGACTACGAACGGCGCTTCGCCAATCCGTTCATTGCCGCAAGCCGGGGCTACGTGGACGACGTCATCGAAGCGAGCCTAACGCGCCGCGCCGTCTCGCGAGCCCTCGCGATGCTCGCCGATAAGCGCGTCGAGCGGCCCAAACGTAAGCACGGTAACATCCCGCTCTAGCACGCGTTTCGCCCCTGCACGGACTGCGATCGCGGACGAGCTGCCTTCCGTTTCGCACCGCGGCCCACCTCGAAACGGTCGAGTTCGATATACTGCTCGAGATGCTCGCAGGCGTCCGGAAGCGACGCGGCGATGACGGCCCGCGCAGCTATGAGGTCGGCGTCCATCGCGAGACCGAGCATCCGGGCTCAAGTCGCCTTGATCGACGCCGCGGCTCGCATCGAGCTTCACGAGCACGAGGTGTGCCAGCGGGACGATCGCGTCGGCCGCAAGCGTTGCGGAGTCCACACATTATCGAGCGGCGCCTCGACGCCGCGTACCCAGCTTTCCTCACCGAGTCCCAGCGCCGAATCGGGAAACGCTAAGCCGCCGATCTTTGCAAAGCCGCACGCGAGGTTTCCGGTCACCGGCAAGAGGCGCCGCAAATTCTTAGAGGGACGCGTTTCGTCAAAGTCGTTTACAAGCCATGATGGCACTTCTCGACGGAAAGATCGCCCTGGTTACCGGCGTGGCGAACCGCTGGAGCATCGCGACCGGGATCGCGCGCGAGTTTCACGCGCACGGCGCCACGGTCGTGCTGACTTATCAGGGCGACCGCGTGCGAGACGAAGTCGAAAAGCTCGCGACGGAACTGGGCGGCTCAGCCTATCCGTGCGACGTGAGCTCCGACGAATCGCTCGCGGCGCTCGCGAGCACCGTGAGGGCCGAGCACGGACGGCTCGACACGGTGGTTCACGCGATTGCCTTCGTCAATAAAGAGGATCTCAAAGGCAAAGTCTACACGACCTCACGCGCGGGTTTCGCGCTAGCCGCCGACATCTCGGCTTATTCGCTGATCGCACTCACGAACGCGCTCGTCGATCTTTTGAGCGATGGGGCGAGCATCATGGCGATCACGTATTTCGGATCGACGACGATCGTTCCAAACTACAACGTCGCCGGCATCGTGAAGGCCGCCCTCGAGTCCATCGTGCGTTATCTCGCTTACGATCTGGGCGAACGCGGCATTCGCGTCAACGCGATCTCCGCCGGTCCCATCAGCACCGCCAGCTCGCGCCAGGTGCGCGACTTCAAGAAAATGCTCGACAAAGTCTCGGCGGCCGCGCCACTGCGCCGCAACGTCTCCCCGCAAGACGTCGGCAAGACCGCCGTCTATCTCGCCTCGGACCTATCGACGACCATCACGGCCGACATCCACTTCGTCGATGCCGGCTATCACGCCATGGGGATGTACCCCGAACCCGCGACGGCCTGATGCGCCCGGAGGAGGCGTCCGTGCGCGTCGCGCAGCCCGCGCTCGACCTCGCCGCGGTCGCGGCGATCGCCGCGGCCATGGCCGCAGCGGGCGATCAATACGAGCTCGAATACGTCCCTGTGCCGGCAAACTCGCCGTGGCGCGCTGCGGGACGCAGCGTCGAAACCTTCGACGCCTACGATGCGGCACGCCGCGACCGCATGCGGCGTCGCGGTAGAGCCCAATGAAGAAAATACTGGTTGCCAACCGCGGCGAGATCGCGCTTCGCGTGATGCGCTCGGCACGCGAACTCGGACTAACGACGGTCGCCGTTTACAGCGAACCCGACCGCGACGCACTGCACGTCACCTACGCGGACGAAGCCTATCTGCTCGGACCCGCCGCTCCCGCTTTTAGCTACTTGAACGTCCCGAAGATCCTGGAAGTCGCCGCGACCTCGGGCGCCGATGCAGTCCATCCCGGTTACGGATTCCTCGCGGAAAACGCAGCGTTTGCGCGCGCGGTGATCGCCGCGGGCCTAACGTGGATCGGCCCGCATCCCGGCGCCATCGACGCGATGGGCGATAAGATTCGATCGCGCCAAGCGATGCTCGCCGCAGGCGTCCCCGTCGTACCGGGGGCGACCCGCCCGCTCGAAAACGTCGCCGACGCCCTGGCCGCGGCGCAAGAATACGGTTTGCCACTCGCCCTCAAAGCATCCGGTGGCGGCGGCGGCAAAGGCCTCAAAGTCGCGCGCACGCGCGACGACGTCGAAGCGGCGTTTACGACCGCCGTCCGCGAAGCCGAAGCCTACTTCAAGAACCCCGTCGTCTACGCGGAACGCTACCTCGATAATCCCAAACACGTTGAATTGCAAGTCCTTGCTGATAAACACGGAAACGCCGTCCACGTCGGCGAGCGCGATTGTTCGCTCCAGCGCCGCCACCAAAAACTCTATGAGGAAGCGCCGGCACTCGTTTCCGCGACGGTGCGCGAACGCTTACGCGAAGCGGGAATGCGCGCAGCGCACGCGATCGGATACGACAGCGTCGGCACGATCGAGACGCTCGTCGTCGGCGACGAATTCTTTTTTTTGGAGATGAACACGCGCATTCAGGTCGAGCACACGATCAGCGAGATGATCAGCGGCATCGATCTGGTCGCCGAACAAATCCGGGTCGCTGCGGGCGAACCGCTCGGCTTCGCGCAGAGCGACGTGCAGTTTCGCGGGCACGCGATCGAGGTGCGGGTCAACGCCGAGGATCCGGCGCAGCAATTCCGGCCGGCGCCCGGCACGATTTCGATCTATCGCGAACCGTCGGGCTTTGGAGTGCGCGTCGATGCGGCGACGATCGCCGGCACGACGATCTCGTCCGACTACGATTCGATGATCGCCAAACTGATCGTGTGGGGTCCCACTCGCGCGGCCGCCCGTGCGCGATTGCGACGCGCGATCGACGATTACACGATCGGCGGCGTACCGACGACGCTCCCCTTCTTACGCGCGCTCAGTGACGAGCCGAGTGTCGCCGGCGGCACCTATGGAACCGCGACGCTCGAAGCGTTCGCCACGACTTGGACGCCCGACGATGCGCGAGCGGGGTTGCTCCCGGGTGGCGGCACACCGCTCGCGCAGCAGCGTGACGTCGCGGCGGACGCCGACGTGATACGCGTTGAAGTAGACGACCGGATGTTTCGCGTTCGATTACTCGATCGCCCGGCGCCGCGCTCGGGCACGTCCAGCGCCGCCCGGAGACCGGCCGCCAAGCCCGTCGCACGCGCGAAGAACGGGCGCGTTGCGAACGGGAACGACATCGTCGCGCCGATGCACGGCGTCGTCGTCGAGGTGATGGTCGCCGCCGGCGACGCCGTCGCGGCGAACCAAGTCGTAGCGGTCATCGAAGCGATGAAGATGATGAACGAAATTCGTTCCCATCGCGCGGGCACCGTAGCATCCGTTCATACGCAAAAAGGCGTCACGCTCGAGACGAACGCGGCGATCGTTTCGCTGACATAGTCGAGATCGCAGGGGCGTTCGGAAGGACGTCCAGCACTCGACGAAGCGCGATTCGCGGGATCGAGATCGAGATCGAGCCCGACGATGCGCGCCTTGACGACGGGTCGGTCCGCGGAAAGGGCGCGCAAGACCTTTCATCCGCATCGGGGGAAGTTCGCGCGCCCGCAGCATATCGCGCACGTGAGTGAAGCTCTGCGGTGCAATGGAGCGCGCGATCTTCGCCGAGCTGGTCGTTGATGCGCGCGATGAGCGCCGCTTGACGCTGCTGTAAGACGGAAAGCCCGCACCCAAGGCCGCTGCAAAGGCGAAAATACGCGAGCGGAGACCGGAAGGAAGAGAGCCGCGTGGCGATCGGCTCGTTCACATCCTGCAGGGTCGGAGGCCCGCCTCCACACCGCGAATCGGTCCGAGCCGTCAAGGCCGTGGTGAGGACGGCTTTTGCGGGAACGCACACGGCGAGGCGTTTCGGATGCTCGCCGGAAACCGTAAAGGATGGCTAGCAACGGACGGCGCTTTCCAGCGCGGTCGCAAAACGGAAGCGGGATCCCGCTCGAGGCGGCGTACGATGCGCACGACGGTGCGGCGGAACGCATGGCCGCGTGTGGCGGCGCGCCCGGTGATTTTCCGTATCTCCGCGGTATCCGGCGCGATGGCTATCGTGGCCGGCTCTGGACGATGCGACAGTACGCAGGCTTTGCGACGGCCGCCGAATCGAACGCACGCTACCGCTATCTGCTCGCCCGCGGCACGACCGGGCTCTCCGTAGCCTTCGATTTGCCGACGCAGCTCGGTTACGATTCCGACGCTCCGGTCGCACGGGGGGAAGTCGGCAAGGTCGGCGTCGCGATCGATCATGTCGCCGACATGGAAACGCTTTTCGCAAACATTCCGCTCGATTCGGTCACGGTCTCGATGACGATCAACGCGCCGGCTTCGATACTTCTGGCCATGGTGCTGGCAGTCGCGCGCCGACGCGGCCTCCCCTTCGAAAAGCTCGGCGGTACGATCCAGAACGACGTTCTCAAAGAGTACGTCGCGCGCGGAACGTATATCTATCCCCCCAAGGCGTCGATGCGGCTCGTCACGGACGTGATGGCGTATTGCGCCCAGCACGTTCCGCAATGGAACACGATCTCGATCTCCGGCTATCACATCCGCGAGGCAGGCTCCACCGCCGTCGAAGAAATCGCGTTTACGCTTTCCAACGCGAAGGCGTACCTGCGGGCCGCCCGCGAAGCGGGGCTCGATATCGATGCGATCGCACCACGTATTTCATTTTTCTGGAATTCGCACAATGACTTCTTCGAAGAGGTTGCAAAGTTTCGCGCGGCGCGCGTTCTGTGGGCCCGAATAACGCGCGATGAATTTGGAGCGAAAGATGAGCGTTCGCACATGCTGCGCTTCCACACGCAAACCGGCGGTTCGACGCTGACCGCCCAAGAACCCGATAACAACGTCGTGCGGGTCACGCTGCAGGCGCTCGCAGCCGTTCTCGGCGGGACGCAATCGCTGCACACGAACGGCAAAGACGAAGCACTCGCGTTGCCGACGGCGGAATCGGCGCGCGTAGCGCTGCGGACGCAGCAGATCATCGGCTTCGAAAGCGGCGTCGCGAACGTCGTCGATCCGCTCGCCGGCTCGTATTATGTGGAATCGCTCACGGCGTCCCTGATCGAACGGGCCGCAACGCTCATCGCTGAAGTCGACGAACTCGGTGGTAGCGTGGAGGCGATCGGCAGCGGCTGGATGCAAGCGCGCGTCGCCGAGTCGTCGTATCGCGCGCAGCAGGAGATCGAGCGCGGCAGCACGGTCGTCGTCGGCGTCAATGCCTTCGTCGAGCCCGGCGCTGCCGGCGCGCAGATGGATCTGCAAAAGATCGACGCGTCAATCGAGCGCGATCAGATCGCGCGCGTCGCCGGCTATCGCGCGGCGCGGGATGCCGCCGCGGTCGCCGGGCGTCTCGCGGAAATACGAAACGCGGCGAGCGGCAGCGCCAACTTGATGCCGTGCTTCTTGGAAGCCGTCGACGCGGGCGCGACGCTCGGCGAGATCTGCGACGTACTGCGCGCGGTCTTTGGCAAGCACGTTGCTGAGGCGATCGCATGACGAACGGCTGGACGATCGATCACGTGGCGATCGTGGTCGCCGATCTCGAAGCGACGATCGCCACGTACGAGCGCACGCTGGGCTTCGCGCAGCTCTATCGGGAGACGATCGTCGAGCAAGGGGTCGAAGCGGTCGGTATCGCGGCCGGAGACTCCGTGATCGAACTGTTACGTCCGCTCGACGAAGCGTCGCCGATCGTCCGATTTCGTGGCGACGCGCTGACGAAAATGCATCACATCGCCTATCGGGTGCGCGATTTACGGGCCGAGCTCGAGCGCCTCAAAGCCGCGGGCGTGCGGCTGATCGACGAGACGCCGCGCGCGGGTGCGCATGGGAACTCGATCGCCTTTCTCCACCCGAAGAGCACCGGTGGCGTGCTGACCGAACTTTGCGAGCGGCAAGCTCGGGACTCGTGACGGCGCGTTTAGCCCACGGCCGCGATACTGCGTCGCTGCGCCCCCAGGCCCGGCAGCGCCGAAGCCGCGAGGGGCCGGCCGAAGAGATAACCCTGTCCCAAGCGCGCCCCGAGCGCGCGGAGGTGCGCCGCTTGCGCCGTGGTCTCCACGCCTTCCGCAACGACCGTTACTCCGACCGCGGCGCCGAGTGCGACGATCATGGCCACGATATCGGGACTTGCGAGGCCGTCGCTGCCGCCGAGCACGAAACTCTGGTCGATTTTCAAGAAATCGAAACGGAATGCTTGCAGGTAACGTAGCGAAGAAAAACCCGTGCCGAAATCGTCGATCGAGAAACGCACGCCGGCTGCGCGCAGACGATCGAGGCTGCGTTGCGCTTCACTGTCGCTCGAGAGCACGACGCCTTCGGTGATCTCCATGACGATGTCGTGGCCGCCTAGCGCGTGTCTTGCGAGCGTCGCCTCGACAAAATCGGTGTAGTCGCGCTGCATCATTTCGTGCACGGACACGTTGACCGAAAGGTAAGCGGGCGCGCGATGCTCGCCGCTGCGCCGCCACGCCTCGAGTTGCGCGCAAGCGCGCTCGAAGACCCAACGTCCGATGGGTCGCACCAGACCGGCTTCCTCGGCGATCGGCACGAACTCGGACGGCGACACGGAGCCGAGTTCGGGATGCTCCCAACGCAGCAGCACCTCGAAGGCGACGACTCGTTGCGTGTCGAGCGAAACGATCGGTTGAAAGAGGAGATGGAGCTGATCGCGTTCGAGCGCGCGGCGGAGGTTGGCGAGCACGTCCAAGCGGCGAGACGCGCGATCGCGCATCGCGGGCTCAAAGATCGCGTAGCGCGTCGTCCCGGCCGCTTTGGCGGCGAACATCGTGCTATCGACGTCCGCGAAGAGCGCTTCCACCGAAGCATACGCGCGATCGACGGCGACCAGCCCCGCGCGCGGCCGCACGCATATTTCGCGGCCATCGACGACGTACGGGCGTTCGAGCGCGCGCACGACGCATTCCAGGCCGTCGACGATTTCGGCACGACCGGCGCGCCGGCCGAACGCCAGCGCGAAATCGCTACCGCCCAAGCGCGCCGCCAAGTCCCGACCGTCGACGCAGGCGCACAGGCGCGCGGCGGCTTCAACGAGGATGCGATCGCCGACGTTCTGTCCGAGCGAATCGACGATTGCGGCAAATTCATCGAGCGCGACGAAGGCCAAACCGCGCATGCCGTCACCATGCGGTTCGTGCAGCATCGCCGTCAGCCACTCCACAAGATATGCGCGGTTGGGCAAATCGACCAGCGCATCGAAGCGGGCGTCGTGGCGTAGCCGGTCTTCCGCTTCGCGACGATCCGTGACGTCCTTGACAATCGCGATGGCGAAGAGCATCTCGCCCGCGTCGCCGCGTACGGTCGAGACATCGGCTTCCGTCCAACGCAAACGCGACACACCCGAATGCGCTCGCTCGATCGTATACGCCGCGATGTCTCCCGCGATTAGGCGCGCGAACGCCGCTTCGTGCACGCCGATGTAGTCGGCGTCGTCGCTTGGGAACATCGCTCGCAGCGCGTCGTTGCGACGGACAGGCGTACCCGCCCCGTCGAAAATCGCAATCCCGAGCGACGTGCGGTCGAAGACCGCTTCGAAGCGGGCCTCAGTCAGGGCCAGTTGGTCGCGCGCACGCCGGTGCTCGGCTTCCGCCCCCACGCGCGCTGCCTCGCCGCGCATGAACGAGGCCTCGCGGCGTTGCCGTGCGAGCAGCGCCCGCCCCAGCAGCACGCAGAGCAGCAAGAAACAGGCCGTCGCCAATCCGGCGGCGATCCGCAAACGGCCCACGGATGCGCGCTGCATCTCCAGTCGCCGCACGAAATCGTATCGGATCGCGCGCGCCAGCGCCGAGGTGCCGACGTCGATCGATGCCGCGAGCGCTTCGCCCGCTACGATGAAGGGCTTCGCATCGCGCCGATGGTGCAGCGAGCCGCGTGCGGCGGAGTGCACGCGTGCGCGGAATTGATCGAGGTGACGCCCGATGTCGGCGATCGCGCGACGCGCCGCATCGTCGGGGCCGTGGGCCGGCGCCAAATGCTCGACGTCGAGCGCCGCCGTTCGGTACGCACGGTCGGCCTGCGCCGAGAAAATTCCGACGCCGAGCGCCGCGCCGCCGAGATTGCGATGCGAGCGGTACGCGGCGAGTAGTAAGTTTTGCTCTTGATCGGCGCGGTCGCCGACGATGGGCATCTGCACCGTAAAGGCGTCGACCAGCGCCGTCGTACGTTCGGCGCTATCGCTGCGCAGTGTAGAGCGCTGGTCGACGAGTCGCGAAAAATCGAGCGCGGCCGCAATCGTCCGATCGACCTGGCGCAGCGCCTGACCGCGCTCCGGGACGCGATACCAGACTCCCGATAAGCGCGCGAGCGAGTCGCCGAACTGCAGCGCTCGCCCGGGACCCAGCGCGTAGTCGCGTACGCGCGTGAAGGCGGTTTCGACGGAGAGCCGGTCGGCGAGTGACACGTTGCCGCGACGCACCGTCCACCGGCGTAACGCCCGTAGCCGCTGCTGCAGCGCGTCCAGACGCACCGTTTCTTCCAGACCGATGCCTTTGCGCTCGCTCTGTGCGATATCGCCCCCTTGGCGATCGAAGAGCAGCGCCGTCCCAATGCCCAGCGGCACCGCGACGACGAGCACGATCGCCACGACGTAGGCGACGATCGATCGATACGGACTCGAGAGCTTGAGCTGCGGACGCACGATGCCGACCTCGACGAAACGCGACGTTCTAGAAGCGCGCTATCTCGTTGTCTTCGGACAACGCTCGCGGACCTCGTGACGAATTCGCGATGAAGTGCGCTGCATCACAATTTTGCAAGCCGCCTTACATAACTTTCTTTGCGAAATGAGGCAGCATGGCGAATCGTGATCCACGAGCTACAACACCAGAGGAGCACATTATTCGAAGAAAACACGTAGGGCCGACGCTCGGCGCGCTCGCGCTAACGGCCGCCGCCCTCGCGGTGTGGTTGGTACCGCCCGCCCGCACGACGGCCTCCGACCACATCGACTCGCCGATCGTCGCTCAAGATCGCGGCGCCGATATTACCGACCTGTATGGCTTTCTGGACCCAAACGACAACTCGAGAGTCGTGCTGATCATGGGCACGCAAGGGTTCATCGTCTCGGGCGAGCATTTCGGGATGGGTATTTTCGACCCCAACATCCGCTATCGTTTCGAGATCGAAAATACCGGCGACGCCAAGCCCGATACGTTCTTGGACGTCGCGTTCGCGCCGGGCGTGGGACGGCTCACCAGCCAAACCGCCACGATCAAGCTACCCGACGGAAAAAGTTTTACCGCGCCGACGACCATCGTGACCCAAGATCCTAAACCCACAGAACCCGACATCACGACCGATCCCGGCACGGGCGTGCGCTTTTACGCAGGCGTCGCCGACGACCCGTTCTTTCTGGACGACACGGGCGCGAATCGTTTCGTGGCCTCGTCCCTCATGCATCCCGGACATCCCGACAAAACGCTCCTGGGATTGCGGGGCGGACGCGATACGTACGCCGGTTTCAACACCATGATCATCGCGGTCGAGGTACCGGCGAGCATGCTGCGCGGAAAGGGAAACGTGATCGGCATCAATGCGGTTACGCAGCGCCACAAGACGGAGACGCACGGCGGCAACAATCAAATTTCGGGCAGCGGCGATTGGGTAACCATCGATCGCGACGGCAACCCGCTGGTCAATAACGGACTGATTCCCGCCGCTCGCAAAGATGAATATAACGCCGCAACGACGGAAGACGACGCGAAAGGCAAGTTTAAGGACGATATCGTTAAAGACCTCAAGAATTTCGGCACCGACGACGCCCACATCGCGATGCTGGCGAAGCTGGCGGTGTCGAACGGCGATATTCTCCGGGTCGATACGACCGTGCCCAATACCGGGGCCGGCGGCGGCAACAACCCGGCCGGAGGTTTCACGAAGATGGGCGGCCGGCGCTTACGTGACGACGTCGTCGACATGACCTTTACCGTCATCAACAACGGCGTTCCGATGACTGATCGTGTCGATGGCAATGAGAAGCCGTTCCGCAACGCGTTCCCGTTCGTCGCCGACCCCACGCAACCGTTGCCTCCGGGCGACAACCCGGACGACCACACCAGGCAATAAACGTCATCAGACTTCGTTTCACGGTCTTCGTCTCGCTAGCGTGCTTCGTGCTGCTCGCGAGCCGCTCGGGCGACCTACGGGGACTGTGGAATCGAAGTGCTGCCAGTGCGGCGATCGCGGCGCCGTCCGCTTCGGAAGAAGCGGCGGCGACCCGCGAGGCCATCGGAGTTCTCGAAGAAACGGCGCGACGCGATCCCGAAGATGCGCTCGCTCTCAACAAACTCGCCGGGTACTATCATCATCTGCTGCGCGAAACCGGCGCGCTGACCTATCTCGATCTCTCCTTGCGAGCGGCGGACGCTTCGATAACGTCCGTGCCGGTGGTGCGTAACACCGGTGGCCTGAGCGCTCTCACGCTAGCGGAGTTTTCATCGCACGAGTTCGGCAAGGCCCGCGACCACGCACGACAATTAGCCGCGATCGATCCCGCAAGGTCCTATCCGGACGAGATGCTCGGTGACGCGCTCTTGGAACTGGGTGAATACGGGCAGGCGCAGCGAGCCTACAAAGAGATGCAGCGGCTAAGCGGTGGGGTCGACGAAAACGGTGAGTCGCGCACGGCGCGTCTGGCGCTGTTACGAGGAGACAATAGCGGTGCCCTGCGCCACTTTTCCAACGCGCTCGCATTCCAGCTCAAAATTTTCGAGCCATCGCGCGAGCTCATCGCCTGGTATTACTGGCAACTCGGCGAGACCGACTTTGCCGTAGGCGACTACCGTGCTGCTGAGGCAGCGTATCGAAATGCTCTGGTAACGTTTCCCGGTTACTATCGGGCACTAGCTTCCCTCGGGCGGGTCCGCGCTGCGCGCGGAGACTTCGCTGAAGCAATCGAGCAATACCGGGGGGCGATTCGCGTTCTGCCCGACCCGCTGTTCGTGGCCGCGCTCGGCGATCTCTACCAGCTTTCCGGACGTCAAAACGACGCGCAGGCACAGTACGGACTCGTGGAGCTCATCGGACATTTAAGCGTGTTGACGGGCGTCCTGTACAATCGGAATATCGCGCTGTTTCACGCCGATCACGATATCGACGTACAGCGTGCCTACGTGAGTGCCGAGCGCGAGTACGCCGTTCGGCACGATATCTACGGTGCGGATGCCGTCGCTTGGACGGCGCTCAAAGTCGGAAAAATCCGCGAAGCGCAAGTCGCTATGCGAGCCGCGCTTCGGCTCGGCACGCAAGATGCGCGGCTTTTCTATCACGCCGGTCTCATCGCGCGCGCTAGCGGCAATCCTGTCCTGGCCCGGGCGTACTTACGGAGAGCGCTCGCTCTCAACCCGCAATTCGATCCTCTGCAAGCAATCAAGGCGCGTCGAGCATTGGCAGCGATGGACTGACGGAGCTCGCCGTAAGGATTCCGAAAGACACGTCCAGAGCACGACTCATCGCAGAAACGGAACGAAGCTTTGGACGACACGGGGCAGCACGGGAATCTCAACTCGGCCGAGCGCGCTTCGCGTGACGGCGACGCTCCCAGCGACGAAGAACTCGCGCTGCGGCGCTACATGCTCTATTTCATGTTGCCGCTTTGGATGTTGCCGGGCATCGCCGACTGGTACTTCCACCGGCGCACCAAGATCGAGAGCACCTCGGGCACGCACGAATCGCTGACCCACCAGTTGATGATGAGTGCGATCGGCCTTCCGATGCTCTGCGGGCTGCTGTGCGATATCAACGCGCTGGTGCTCGTCATCATGATGGGCGGCTACGTCGTTCACGAGAGCATCTCGTATTGGGACGTCAGCTATGCTACGGGACGGCGCGAAGTGCCCGCGCTCGAACAGCACACGCATAGCTTTCTCGAAATGTTGCCGTTCATGGGCGCATCCTTCGCGATCTGCTTGAAGCCCCGCCAATTCGCGGCGATTTTCGGTCGCGGCGGTGAAGCGCCGCGCTGGCGTCTGGAGCCCAAGCGTCCCGCGCTCACGCCGCGTTACATCGCGACGATCCTGGGCCTCGTGACCGTTTCGATCGCGCTTCCGTACGCGGAGGAATTCGTGCGCTGTCTGCGCACCGACCGGACGCTGCTCCCGCACGACGGACCGGCGTCTTAACGCAACCGGACGTCGATCTGCGTCTCGAAGGTGCGATCCCACGGTAAGGTGATCGTGAGCCCGGCGTCCCGGTACTGCGGGTACACCGTCGCGAGCAGATCGAGCGCGTACGGCCAGAGCTCGGCGCGGTTCTGCGAATTGGCTTCACGCGCGACGTCCGGCAGTAAGAGGCTCGTGTCGATTTCGCGCGCGCGCAGACTCTCGTTGATGTGCGGTCGGACGAATTGGTGAAACGCGTAGTCGTCGATGTAGCGGTCGAGCATAAACTGCGCGTGCGCGCGCGCATCGTAACGGCCCGCTCGCCGGCCGGCTCCGACGGCAATCGCTTCGGGTAGCGCCGTGCCGATCGTGTTCGCATCGGTATTCCAAGATGCGAAGGCATCGATCTTGCCGGCGAGACCGCGCGCGATGAGGGCTTCGGTGAGTTCACGCTGTTCGTCACCGGGTTCGCCGCTCAAGAACGTCAGGTCGGCGACGGCGACGCTCTTGCCGCGCGCGACGTCGGCTGCGATGCGCCCTTCGAAGGCGCTCTCGTCGGCAGCCGCCGTCTCCGCCACGCGGACGTAGAGCGCGATATCGGCCGAACCGCTCGCGATGCGGCGGGCACCGCAGGCAGCGATGATCTGCGAGATCGTCGTTTCGATCGGCACGTACTCCAGCCGGTCGTTGACCGCTCCGCCGTCGGGGCGCGAATAATCCAGCGCGACCGTCGGCGTCCAGCCGGCATTGCGCGCGAAGGCGCGCGCGAGCATCACCATGCCCAGTTCGTCGGCACCGGGTTCGATCGAGGCACGGTCGCGCAGCCCGAAAGCGCGCGCCGCCGCTTTGAGTTGCGCGACGTCGCGCAGATGCAGACCCGTGGGACCCGCATCGTCCTGACCGATGACGATACGATCGATGCCGCCTTCGGCCGCCAATTGCAGCGCCCACTCGTCCACATCGCGATTGCGCGTTCGCGTCGACAGATATGCACCCAGCGTCGCCGGACCGATCAGTTCGCGTAAGTGCTCGGCTTTACGCCGCTGCTCGTCCGTTTGCGGCGGATCCGGTAGGTTGGCAAACGCCTGCAAATCATCGACGGTCTGACCCGTGGCATAATAGTCGGCCGCTGGGCCGAGTCGCGGTACGCCCGTGGGTGCTAAGCGCATGATCGTTGCGAACACGCCGACGAATCCGATGCCGCGTTCCGCTTTCAACGCGGCCAAGTCGCGAAGCCGGACGTACGCGTCGCCGGCGGCGATGCCGGGGATGCGCGATGCGACGAGGCCGCCGTACGCGACCATATCGCTCGACGCCACCAGCGCGCTGATACCCGATGTCGCCGGCCCGTGCAGCCAACGCGCGATCGCCTCGGGATCGCCCGAACGCAAGTACGTGCCGAGCGCGGCGTGCGACGGCGTGCGGACGGGCTGCCCGGCGATCGCGCCGAGAGCGACGGGAAGCTGATAGGTTACGGGCCGGTCGTCGAGCGGAACGAACGCAATCGCGGGCCCCAGCTCCGCTGCGGCCAGGGCCAGCGGCGCGCCCGCGAGGACGAACGCACATGCACACGCGAGCGCGCCGCGCCGCATCCCGTCACGCACCGCTGTGGAGCCGCTTAGCCGAGTTCGACGAGCAAATCGCCCGCCGCGATGCGTGCGCCTACCGGCGTCAGAATCGCGGCAATCGTTGCGTCCGCCGGCGCGTGCACGATCGTCTGCATCTTCATCGCCTCGATCGTCAACAGCGCCTCGCCCTTGCGAATTTTGCGTCCCTCGGAGGTGGCGACTTTGACGATTTGTCCCGGCATCGGTGCGCCGACGTGCATCGTATTGCCGGGCTCCGCCTTACGCGGCGGCGCTTTGACGCCGGTAAGGCGGCGGTCGACGACGGTGACCGTACGCGGCTGGCCGTTGAGCTCGAAATAAACGGTGCGCCGGCCGCTCTCGTCGGGTTCGCCGAGCGCGGCATAGCGGACGAAGAGGGTCTTACCGCGATCGATTTCGATCGCAACTTCCTGTCCGACGTTCATGCCGTAAAAAAAGACCGGCGTCTCGAGGTTGTCGACGTTACCGTACGTCGCCTGATGTTTCGCGAATTCGACGTAGACCGCCGGATACATCAGATACGAGGCGAGATCTCGGTCGCTCAGCTCGCGGCCGACGAGCTTCTCCGCGTCGCTGCGCGCATCTGCAAGATCGAGCTCTGCGAGCGAGGCGCCCGGACGCTCACGCAGCGGTGCCGCACCTTTGAGCACTTTTGCCTGCAGCGCTTGCGGGAAACCGCCCGGCGGCTGCCCCAGTTCGCCGTGAAAGAACTCTACGACCGATTGCGGGAACGCGACGTCGCGGGCCGGATCTTCCACTTGCGCTTGCGTGAGGTCGCTCGACACCATGAACAGCGCCATGTCGCCGACCACTTTGGAGCTCGGCGTAACCTTGACGATATCGCCGAACATGCGATTGACGGCGGCGTACGTTTTCGTGATCGTCGGCCAGCGTTCGCCCAGCCCCATCGCTTGTGCCTGATCGCGCAGATTCGTATACTGGCCGCCGGGCATCTCGTGCTCGTAGACGTCCGACGATCCCGAACGCATTTCGCTTTCGAAGGGCCGGTAGAAGCGACGCACCGCTTCCCAATACGACGAAAGCTCGCGGATCGAATCGGGATCGAGCAGCGTATCCCGCGGACCGTTACGCAACGCCGCCGCGATCGTGCCGAGGTTGGGCTGCGAGGTCAAGCCGCTCATCGCGTCGAGCGCCGCATCGACCGCATCGACGCCCGCGTCGATCGCCGCGAGCACGCTCGCGCCGCTATTGCCGCTCGTATCGTGCGTATGAAAGTGGATCGGGATGGAAATCTCGTTCTTGAGCGCGCCCACGAGCACGCGCGCCGCTTCCGGCTTCAACAGTCCTGCCATATCCTTGATGCCCAGCACGTGCGCGCCCGTCGCTTCAAGCTCTTTGGCGAGCGCGACGTAGTACGCCAGATCGTACTTCGCCCGCTTGGGATCGAGCATGTCGCCCGTGTAACACATCGCGACTTCGCAGAGCTTGCCGCTTTCAAGCACCGCGTCGATCGACACGCGCATGTTCGGAGTCCAATTGAGCGAATCGAAGATGCGGAAAACGTCGACGCCTTCCTCCGCCGCTTGCGCGATGAAGTAGCGCACGACGTTATCGGGATAGCTGGTGTAGCCGACCGCATTGGCGCCGCGCACGAGCATCTGCAGGAGCACGTTCGGAACCGCGCTGCGGATCGCGCGCAGGCGCCACCAGGGGTCTTCTTTGAGAAAGCGCAGGGCCACGTCGAAGGTGGCCCCGCCCCAACATTCGAGTGAAAATAACTCCGGCAGGCGCTGCGCGTAGGCGGGTGCGATGCGCACGATGTCGCGCGTGCGCATGCGCGTCGCCAGCAGCGATTGGTGGGCGTCGCGCATGGTCGTATCGGTAACGAGCACGCGGCGTTCGGCGAGCATCCACGCGGCGAACGCCCGGGGGCCGAGCGCGGCGAGCCGGTCACGCGTGCCCGGTGCAAGTGGCGTCTGCGGGAGGACCGGCAGCGCGGGCTCCGTGCGAGCTTCGGCCGCCACGCGGCCGACGACTTCGGGATTTCCGTTGACGATGGTTTCGGCGATGAAAGCCAGCACGCGAGTGGCGCGGTCGCGATAGCGCCGCATGTCGATAAGTCCGGCATTCTCGTCGAGAAAACGCGTCGTCACCGTGCCCGCGACGAACTCGGGATGTTCGAGTAGCGCATCGAGAAACGGCACGTTGGTCGTTACGCCACGGATGCGAAATTCGCGCAGCGCGCGCAGCATTCGCGCGCGCGTTTCGTCGAACTGCGGAGCCCAGACGGTCACCTTCTCGAGCAGCGAATCGTAAAATGGCGTGACCACCGCACCCGCATACGCGGTACCGCCGTCGAGCCGGACGCCGAAGCCGGTCGCGGGGCGGTACGCAACGATTTGGCCGTACGTCGGCGCGAACCCGTTCTGCGGATCTTCCGTCGTGATGCGGCATTGCATCGCATAGCCGCGCACGACGATGCCGTCTTGCGAGGCGACGCCGCTTTCGCTGCTTCCGATCGCGGCTCCAGCCGCGATGCGAATCTGCGCTTTGACCAGATCGATCCCGGTCACGAGTTCGGTGACGGTATGCTCGACCTGAATGCGCGGATTGACTTCGATGAAATAGTACGTTTCGTCGTCGAGGTCGACGAGAAATTCGACGGTTCCCGCGTTATCGTACGCGACCGCGCGCGCCAAGGCGAGCGCGGCCGCCGTCATGCCTTCACGCAGATGCTGCGCCAGATGGCGCGCCGGGGCTTCTTCCACGACCTTCTGGTGACGGCGCTGTACGGTGCAGTCGCGTTCGCCCAAGTGGACGACCGTGCCGTGACGATCGCCGAGAATCTGGATCTCGATGTGTTTCGCGCGACCGACGTACTTCTCGACGTAGATCTCGTCGTTGCCGAACGCCGCGAGCGCTTCTTCCCGCGCGGTACCGACCTGCTCCGCGAACGCGGCCGCATCGCGCAAGACGCGCATGCCGCGCCCGCCGCCGCCCCAGCTTGCTTTCAGCATAACGGGAAAGCCGACCGCAGCGACCGCTTCGGCGGCCGCGCGCCCATCGCGCGTTAACGCCGCGCTGGCCGGCATGACGGGAACGCCCGCTTCGATTGCCAGGGTACGTGCGGTTACTTTGTTACCGAAGCGACGCATCGTTTCCGAAGCGGGCCCGACGAAGACGATGCCGGCAGCGCGAACGGCATCGGCGAAATCCGGGTTCTCGGAGAGAAAGCCGTAACCCGGATGGATCGCATCGACCTTCGCTGTAAGTGCGATGCGCACGATATCGTCGATGGCGAGGTACGCTTGGACGGGCGACTGCCCCGCGCCGACGAGGTAGCTCTCGTCCGCCTTGAAGCGATGCAGTGCGAAACGATCTTCGTGGGAATAGATCGCCACCGTTTCGAGGCCGAGCTCCGTCGCCGCACGCAAGACGCGAATCGCGATCTCGCCGCGATTGGCGACGAGCAGACGTTGGATTCGATGCGAAGAAGCGGCCGTCATCGAAGCGGTGCTTTAGAGAATCGCTCGCAAGAACCCGCCCGCGGCGGCGAGGCGCGCGCGCGCTAACGAGGCATCGATTCCGCAGCGCTCCATCGCGATCGCGGTCTTGACGCTGCCCGCTGCTGCGTCGAGCAAGACGCTCGCGCGATCCGCATCGACGGCGGCGAGCTCGCGCACCAGACGCAGCGCGCGTGAACGCAGCTTCGCGTTGGTTGCGACGACGTCGACCATCACGTTATCGTACACGCGTCCAAGCCGGATCATCGTCCCCGTCGAAAGCGCGTTGAGCACGAGTTTTTGCGCTGTACCAGCTTTGAGGCGCGTCGATCCGGCGAGCGGTTCGGCGCCGGTCGCCGTCACGATCGCGAGCTCGGACTCGCGCGCCAGCCGCGAAGACGCGACGCTGGTCACGCCGATCGTCAACGCGCCGCTCGCGCGCGCGCAGTCGAGCGCTGCGAGAACGTACGCCGCCCCGCCGCTAGCGGAGATTCCGACCACCGCATCGGCGGCGCGCACGTCGCGCATTTCGGCCGCGCCCGCAGCCCCGTCGTCTTCGGCGCCTTCGACCGCGCGCACGAGTGCGAGCGAGCCGCCCGCAACGTGCGCGACCACGAAGGCGGGCGACGTACCAAAGGTCGGCGGGCATTCCGCAGCATCGAGCATGGCGAGCCGTCCCGACGTGCCGGCGCCGACGTAGTGCAACGTGCCGCCGGCACGCAGGCGGCCCGTGATTGCGTCGATCGCACGCGCGATCGCGGGCGAGACGGCGGCGACCGCGTCGGCCGCCGCGCGCTGCTCGCGCGCGAGCAACGCGACGAGCTCGCCCGTGGCGAGCATGTCGAGCCCGCGCGTTTCCGGATTGATCGCTTCCGTTGCGGCGATCGCACCGTCGGCGTTCGCGCCGTTCACTGGGTCCGCGCCGTACGCGCGAGATCGGCAAAGGCGAGCGCCGCGCGCGCCGGCTCGTCACGTAAGCGCACGACGTGGGCGCCCGGGGTTTCGTTGTTGACGCGCGTTTCGAGCAGGAATGAAAGCAAGGAATTCTCGCGCAGCAGACCGCCGGCAAACACGATCGCGGGCGACGTTTCGCCAAGTTCGCTCTGGATAACGGCCGCCCGCACCAGATCGCCGAGTTCGAGCGCCGCCGCCTGCACGATTTTCGCGCTCGCGCGGTTACCCTTATCGGCGAAAGCGATGATGGCGGGCGCGAGCGCTGCGATGCGGCCGACGTCGAGCGGCGCTCCGTAGATGGCCGCCAGCAGCGAGGCGCGGTCGTCGCTGCCGAGCGTACGCGCGACGAGCGCGACCGTTTCATCTTCCCGCGCACGCCCGTCGTAGCGGCGCGCCAAGAGCCGGACCGCCGCCATGCCGATCGCGAATGCCGACCCTTCGTCGCCGAGCAGATAGCCCGTCCCGCCCACGCGCGCGCGACGCTCGCCGTGTTCGGCGTACGCAACGCTTCCCGTACCGGCGATGACCACGACGCCGGGCCCCGCCGGAACGGCCGCACGTAGCGCGACGCGCGTGTCGTCTTCGACTGCGACGTGCACGGCCGAAGGAAACGCCGCGCGCAACGCCGCCGCGATCGTCTCCGCCACGGCGGCGCGTCCGGCGCCGGCCGCTGCAACGAACACGGCCGCCGGAAAGCGGTCGCGCGCAGCGGCGCGGACCGTCGCGACGATCGCCGTCGCCGCTGCTGCCGCCCCAAGTGACGATGCGTTGGCCGGGCCGCCGCGGACGCTGCGCTCGTACGTACCGTCGAGCGCGGCCGCTGCGACGGTCGCCGTTCCACCGGCATCGACGCCGATCGCGAGAAAGCTCATGCGCCGTCGTTCGGCGCGCACTCCGCGCGTATCTTCGCGAGCAGCGTTTCGAGTTCGCAGGGAACGATCGCACCGAGTACGGTCGCGCGTGAAGCGCCGGTCGCGCGCGGCAGGTTGGCAGGCCGGCCGCGCAGCGTTTCGTAGCCGAGAACGACGAACGCGATCGCTTCTTTCGCATCGGCATCGACGCCCAACTCGTCCGAAGGGACGATCGTGAAGCCGGCCGGTTCCAAGCGTTCCGCGAGCATCCGCAGGAGCGGGGCGTTATGCGTCCCGCCGCCGCTCACCACGAGCGTACCACCGGGCGGCCCATAATATTCGAGGCTGTCGGCGATCGTCGCGACGGTATACGCGCATAGCGTCGCGCACCCGTTCGGCAGCGAGAGTTTGTCGATCACGTCGGCCTGCGCGTCGAGCAGTTGGGGACCGAAGCGTTCGCGGCCCGTCGATTTTGGCGGCGGCTGCATCAAGTAAAACGCTTCACGACCGATCAACTCGCGCAGCGCGTGACGATCGACGCGGCCGGCGGCGGCATAAGCACCGTCGCGGTCGAAGCGCTCCGCGCCGCCGGTTCGCCGTCGCACGAATTCGTCGAGCAACACGTTTCCGGGACCGGTGTCCCAGGCGCTCGCCTCGCTCGGCGCGGCACCGCGGCGTAACACGGTCACGTTGGCCATACCGCCGAGGTTGAGCGCGACGACGTCGCGCCCGTCGGCTCCGAAGAGCAACGCATCGACGTACGGAACGAGCGGGGCGCCGTTGCCGCCCGCGGCGCAATCGGCGCGGCGAAAATCGAACACGACGCTCGCACCCAGCGCGTCGCGCAATCGGTAGGGATCGCCGATCTGCACCGTTTCGCCCGCCTCGCCGCGATGGTAGAGCGTCAGGCCGTGCGTCGCCACGAAATCGACGCGCGCTCCGCTCGCGATACCGAGCGCTGCGGCCGCGAAGGCGGTGCCGAGTTCGCGCTCGAGCGTCGCGACGGAGGCCGGTGACGGCGCGTTCGGCGGCAGGGCTGCGTCGAGGCGCGCTCGCGTACCATTCGCAAAGGGAACCGTTTCGAAACGCAGCAGCTCGAGCGTATACCCGTTGCCGCGGGGCCGGATGTCGACCAGCGCCGCATCGATACCGTCGAGCGAGGTCCCCGACATCAAGCCGACCGCGCGCACTACGCGAATTCCGCGATGGCGGCATCGCACACCGCCGCGCGCACGTCGCGCAAATCGCGCCGGCCATAGTAGACCGCATTGGTCAAGAGCACGACGCAGAGATCGCGGGTCGGATCGGCCCAGACGCACGTGCCGGTGAACCCGGTGTGGCCGAACGTCGACTGCGCCATCGCGGCGCCGCAGGAGTTGGCATCGCTCGTCTTGAGTGCCCAGCCGAAACCGCGGCGCAACACCGAGTCTGCGCCATGCTCCCGCGTGGCCGCGCGCGCGAGATCCGGCGGCAAGACGCGTGCACTCGGGCGGCCCGTCGCTGCGGCCAGGTAGACGTCTGCCAGCCGGCCGACGTCGTGCGCGGTTCCGAACAGGCCGGCGTGGCCGGCGACCCCGTTCATGAGATGCGCTTTTTCATCGTGCACCGCGCCACGCACGCGCCCGCGCCAGGCGTCGCACTCGGTCGCGGGGGTAGCGGCGCAAGCGTCGCTCCGCGTGCGATACGCCGTCGCTTCGCAGCCGAGTTGCAGCGCACTGGCGGCCAGTTCGGACGCGAGCCCGCGGCCGCGGGCGCGTGCGAGCACGGTGCCGAGAACGATGAAGCCGAGATCGCTATAAACGACACGTTCGCCCGGGGCCGCGATCGGCGCCCGTTCGCGCGCGTAACGCTCGACGTTTCGGCCGAAGAGCGTTCGAAAATCGGCGCCGGACTGCAAGCCTGCCGTATGCGCCAGCAGCATCGCGAGCGTAACTGGGGCGTGCGCGGTGCCGCGCCATTCCGGCACGCTGTCGGCGGCGAGCGCCGCATCCAGCGTCAGCGCGCCGTCGGCGACGGCGGCGAGCGCGGCGGTCGCGACGAAGACTTTCGTAAGCGACGCGAGATCGAAAGTCGTGCGGACCGTCGTCGCCGGCGTGCCGGGTGCGTCGTCGAGTGCCCCGTACGCTCGCTCGAAGACGGCGCGCCCGCCGCGTTCGACGCGAGCGACGGCAGCAGTATAGCGGTATCCGAGGCCGCTTCGCACGGCGGCATCCACGGCCGGCGCCGACGCTCGGATCAACGTACCGCCGAAGGCGCCGCGACCGGCAACGATCCGCGCGCGTGCGCACGGCCGCACAAAACGTCGGCGAGTGCCTCGATCGAAGCTTCCTCATCGCCGAAGATGCAGAGCACGCCGCGCGCCCCCGCAAGCGCCCCGATATCGAAGGGTTCCAGCGCCGAGACGGCGATCGCGTGCGGCGCGATCCCAAGGAGTTGGACGATCGTTTCGCGTTGTGCGCGATGCACGTGCGCGCGGCGCGCGACGATGACGACGTTGCGCTGGCCCTGCAGCGCCAGCACGTCCAAGAGCGTCTCCCGCATCGCAGGATCCGGCTCGAGCGGCACGCGCAAGAGTTCGGCCCGCATGCGCCGCCGGCGGAGCGCCAGACCCAGCGACGGCCGTTCCGCAGCGCCGGCGGCGATGCCATCTGCGGTCGCACCCTCGAAAGAGACGACCGTAACCGCGGCGCCCGAATCCAAACGGACATCGCCTGCGACGCGCGTCACGGCGCGCGCCGCGATCTCCCGAGCGAGCTCACCGTCCTGCGGCGCCGCCGTCGTTGCGCGTTCGTTCTCGAGCATGCGGCGTAGCGTCCCAACGCGAGCGGCCGCTGCGGCGAGCCGTTCGTATGGTAACGAACCTTCTCGCACCGCAGCGACGATCGCATCGCGCGCCTCGCGAGCGAGGCCGAGATCGTGGCTGACGATGCAGCAGTCGGCCCCGGCCGCCAGCGCCAGCGCCGCCGCACGGGCCGTTCCGACGCTCTGCGCGATCGCATCCATCTGCAGGCAGTCGGTGAAGCACACGCCGTCAAATCCGAGCTTTTCGCGCAGGAGCGTCGTGAGCACGGCCGGCGAGAGCGTCGCCGGCCGCGCCGCATCGAGCGCCGTCACGACGACGTGCGCGCTCATGACGGCACGCGCTCCGGCGGCGAAGGCCGCTGCAAACGGCACGAGTTCGCGCACCTGCAGTTCCGCTACGCTCGTCGTCACCGTCGGCAAGGCCGTATGCGAATCGAGTGCGGTCGCCCCGTGGCCGGGAAAATGCTTCGGTGCCGTAGCGATGCCGGCAGACTCCATGGCCCGCACCAGCGCCGCACCGAGTTCCCCCACCGCCTGCGGGTCCCCACCGAGCGAGCGCGTCCCGATGACGGTACTCGCACCTTCGAGCGCGAGATCGAGCACCGGCGCGAAGTTCACGTTCGCGCCGATCGCGCGAAGATCGGCCGCGAGCCGCCCGCCCGTTCGCTCCGCGAGCGCCGCATCGCCGGTCGCCCCGAGCGCCATCATGGACGGCAATGCCTCATGGAAGCGTACGCGCGCGACGCGGCCGCCTTCTTGATCGACGCACACGAGCGCCGGCTCGTCGCCGCCCGCTGCGGCCAAAAGAGCGGCGACGAGTTCCCGCGTCCCCGCGAGGGACGATATATTGCGCGCGAACAGGACGAAGGCGCCGGGCGCGAGCGCGCTCAGTTCGTCGCGCGTCGCCTCGTCGATTGCGTGGCCGGGGACTCCCACGCAAAGCGTTTCGCCGGCGAGGCGCGCGACGTCGCCCATGCGCTAGCGCAAGTGAATGATTTGGGCGACGTACGTCGCGGCGCGCTGGCTGAGCATCACGCTGACGTGCGCGCCCTTCTTGATATCGGTGATGCCTTGGAAGGTGTTATTTTTACTTTCAAAATCCGTGCTCGGAAGTACGACGATGTCGTACGTCGTCGTTCCGACTTTGACGCTGAAATGACTCGTCCGGTAGTCCACGGAGACGACATCGCCCTCGATCGAGCCCGCGTCTTTGGTGCGAACCTGACTCTTATCGGCGGCATCGGGCGGGTCTTGCCCCGGGTCGACGGCCACGACGGCACTGGTCGCAGGAACCGAAGCGGCGGTCTGCGAGAGCGCTGCGAGCGGACTCGCGACAAGACATACGAGGGCTATAACCATCCGTAACATGACGCTTCTCTAACGTAGACAAACCAGGACTACGTTCCTTTTTCGGGAGCGAGTTCTCACCCGGCGGGTTCGAGGGCGCGGCGATACGCCGCGGCCGCCGCCGAACCGAGTTCCGCGAGATCGCCCGTAGCGGCCGCAGCGGTAAGGTCGCGTAGGAGGGAGCGCTCTCGCCCGAGCAGCGTGCGCAGGCCGGCACGATCGTCGCGCGAGCACGCTCGCGCGACGCCCGAAAGCGCGCGCAAATGCCGGACGGCGCCGTCGCCCGCCGCTTTCCCGGCGAGCACGAGTCGCAGCGCGATGAAAGCTTCGTCTGCAGCCCGGACGCCGACCGCCTCCAGCGCCCGGTAGAATGGGGCCGCCGCAGGATCGCCGGAGCGCTCGGCCAGCAAGCCGGCGACGACGTCCGCTTTTGAGATCGGCCGCCCGAGAAGATAGCCGTCGACGACTTCGAATCCCACCGTATGCGTTTCGCCGCGGTCGTTCTTTCCGTCTCTTTCGCCACGCTCGCTAGCCCCGCAGGTGCCGCCGCTACCGCCGCCAAGGCGCCGCCGGGAGTTTCGCTCGATACGCTCCTGCAGCGGGCTCGCATCGCCAGCGGCGCGCCGTATCGTTACCATCTGATCAGCCGTTCGCACGAATCGCGGCAAGGTCGTTCCTTCGACGTGACGACGGAAACCGACGGTTTGAAATATCGCGCCCGGAGCTGCGCGAAGACGCTTTGCTCGGGCTTCTATTTCGATGGAGAACGCAGCTTCGAGACGAACATCAACGATACGGCGCTGCCGCTATCGACGCGCGTCGACGCCCTGCAACTCACGTTGCGGGCGATCGTCTCGTACGCGTTCACCGCAGCGGATTTCCGAACGTCGGGCGGACAGATCAGCGAACGCGATCCGGTCTTACGCGAGGGACGCAAGTACCGGCGACTTTCGATCGCCCCGTTTCGCGGCGCGCTCCTGGACGCGATCGTCGACCCGAACAGTGGCCTCGTCGTAGGCATCGTCTCCGACGAACGCAAGTACGCTTTCGAACTCCAAGATCAACGGCGCGTCGACGGCAAGTTGATGCTGCCGTTCTCGATTTCGCTCAACGGCTCGGAGATCGAGCGCTTCGACTCGCGCTCGATCGCGATCGCCCCGCTCGAAGCGCCGGCGGGCTTGCCTCCGTCGATCTCTTCCGCTGCGGCGCCCCTGGCGATGACGAAACTTACGCGCGCGAGCGACCAGCCCGTCGTGCCGTGTTCGATCGGCGGCCAAACTGCCGAGTGTCTGCTCGACACCGGTAATTCCGGTCTATCGATGAGTCTGGAATTTGCGGAGAGGCTCGGCCTCGAACCGCACGGCGGCGCCTTCGACATCAGCGGCGTTGGGCGTTACGTGACGGGGGTGGTCAAGGCGCCGGCACTCTCCGTCGGCGCTGCGACGTACCCGGCCGCCCAATACGTCGTGCTGCACGACTTGCATCAATACGGCTACGACGTCGTTCTGGGTACGGACGTTTTTGCGCGCGCGCGCATAACGCTCGATTACGGGAGGCGCAGCGTATCGTTCGCACCCGAGTCGGCCGGCGCGGCGAGCGGCGGCATCCCGGTGGGGTTCGAGAATTTTATTCCGATCCTGCCGCTACGGATCGGCGACCAAGCCGTTCCGCTGGCGATCGATACCGGCGACGAATCGACGATCAATCTCGCCTACGACTATTACGAAGCGCACCCGACGCTCTTCAAGCCCAGCGGCAGCGTCGCCGTCGCCGGCATCGGCGGAGCGAGCGACGAGCTTACGGGCGAACTCGCGCAAGTGCGGCTCGGCGGATACGAAGTCGTGCGGCCGCGCATCGGCGCCACCAAACGTCTCCCCGCGACGGCACGCGGTCATATCGGCAGCGGGCTGCTGCGCCATTTCACGATCACGTTCGATTACGGCCGCAGCCGTTTGGAATTGACGCCGCGCGCGGGCGACGCCGCCGTCCGGGCGACCCCCTGACAGCGTCCGGGACGCGAGCGTCTTACCACCACGTGCGGCTACTCGCGAGTGCCGCCAGCAGACGCGCGTTCTCAGCGGTGGTCCGGACCGCGACGCGCACGTAGTCACCCGCATCGAGCCCTTCATACGACGAGCAGTCGCGCATGACGATTCGCGCATCGAGCACGAGCCGCTGCACGAGTTCGCGCGCGCGCGGAGCCTCCGGCGGCAGCGCGACCAAAAGAAAATTCGCCGCCGACGGGTTCGGCGCGAAGCCGAGCGCGGTGAGATCGACCGCAAGTCGCGAGCGCGCACGAACGTTTTCCGCCAGCGTCCGCCGTACATAGTCGGTATCGGCGAGTGCGGCGGCGAGCGCGCGGGCCGCGAGCGTCGTGACGGGCCACGACGGCAAGGCCGCCCGTATCCGACGAGCGAGCGCGGGAGCTGCGACCGCATAACCGACACGGAGTGCCGGAACCGCGAAAAATTTCGTCAACGAGCGAATCGTAACGAGCCGGTATTCGCTAACGGCGGCAGCGCGCGTAACGGACGCCTCGGACGCGTAGTCGACGAACGCTTCGTCGACGATCGTTGCAGCCCGCGCGGCATGCGCATCGCGTGCGAGCTGCAGCACGACGTCGCGCCCCGCGAGCGCGCCCGACGGATTGTGCGGGTTGGTTATGAGACAGGCGTCGGCGGCGCCGGCACGCAACGCCGCCACGACGCAGGCCGGCTCGAGTGCGAACGCGCGCGCCGCGTCGAGCGGCACGCCCGTCCAGCGTGCCCCGGCCGTCGTGACGGCATGACGATCTTCGCTGAACGCCGGCGTCGGAACGACACAGTGTCGTATCTCGAGCGCCGCCAGCGCAGTGCCCAGTAAGGCGGCAGCGCCGTTGCCGACGACGATCGAATCCGGTTCGATGTCGAGGTGCCGGGCGAGCGCTTCGCGCAGCCGCCGTGCGGCGGGATCGGGATAACGCTGCAGCTCGGCCACATCCGCCGACGCAGCGGCGAGTTCGCGTAGCAGCGACGGCGGCGGCCCCAGCGGGTTGAGGTTCGCGCTGAAGTCGAGCAGTTCGGCGGGATCGATTCCGTAGCGCCGTCCGATCGCCGCGAGATCTCCGCCGTGCACGATCTCGCTCATCGTCGCCGGTCCCGCTTCGTCGCGCTTTCTGCGACGGCACGGAGGGCGATCGCGACGCTCGCGACCGCAACCGTGCTCATCCCAACGAGCCGCGCGGCCACCCGTACCGCAGCGACCGTCGGTGGCGGAAGCCACGCACCCAAGAACGGCGTAGCGTTCGGAACACCACCGTAACGATTCATTCCGCCCAACCGCACGCCGAGCGCCCCTGCCATCGCCGCTTCCGCTCGTCCCGCGTTCGGGCTGCGGTGACGGTGGCCGTCGGCACAGAGTACGGCGCATGCGCGCGCTGCGTCTCCGCCGACGCAGGGTGCGCAGAGCGCGAGCGCGAGCGCCGTGATTCGTGCCGGAAGAAAGCAAGTCACGTCGTCCAAACGCGCGGACGCCCAACCGAGGTACGTGTACGGTGCTTCGATGTGGCCGATCATCGAGTCGAGCGTACTCGCCGCTTTGAACGCGAGCGCGAGCGGCACGCCGCCGGTCGCGAGCGCGAGCAACGGAGCCACGACTCCGTCGCAGGCGCTCTCGGCGAGCGTTTCGATCGTCGCTCGCGCTATTTCGTCGGGAGCGAGCTCGGCCGTATCGCGGCCGACGATTCTCGCTACGCACGTTCGCGCCCGTGCAACGTCATCGGCCTCGAGAGCCGCGCTCACCGCGTGCGCTTCCGCAAGGAGATCGCGTGCGGCGAGCGTCGTCCAGGCGAGTCCGATCTCCAGCGCGACGCCGAAGCGCGCGTCCCAGCGGCGCGCGCGCGCGAGCGCTACCGTGGAAATCGCGTAGCTGCCGCCGACTAGCGACGCGCACAGCAGCGCGCCCGCTACTTTTTCCCGACGTGCGTCGCCGCGCGCACAGGCGCGCGCGAGGCGTTCCGCTCCCGCGCACAGCGTGCCGAGCACGCGGACCGGATGCGGGAACCCACGCGGGTCGCCGAAAGCGGCATCGGCCGTACATGCGAGCAGCAACGCGCGTGCGCTCGTCACCGCAGCAGCAACGGCGCCCTCGCCTCCAGGAGCGCGGGAACGGCGAGCGCCGCGCGCACGTGCGCGGCTAGTCGATCGAAGCGCGCCTCGCGCTCGGCACCGTAGGGAACGAGCCGCGCGGCCGGTGCCAGCCCGGCGCGCGCGCGGGCGGCGCGCACGAACGCCCAGCGCAACGCGTCGTCGGCGAAGAGGCCGTGCACGTACGTGCCGACGACCGCACCATCGCGCGAGACCGCCCCGTCGCCGCTGCGTTCGCCGCCGTCGAAGGCGAGATCGGCGAAGACCGTCACGTCGTCGTACGGCAACGTGCGCCCCATGTGAATTTCATAACCGCCGCCCTCGCAAACATCGTGGTCCGCCACGTCAAAGAAAGCTCGGGGGCGTAAGCGGACCCGAACGGCACGCGTTACCTTCTCGCGTCCGAGGACCGTGCGGACCGGCAGCAATCCGAGCCCGTCGCAAACGCCGCCGCCCTCGACGCCGTATGGATCGGCGACATCGCGCCCGAGCGCCTGATAACCCCCGCAGATGCCGAGCACCGCGCCGCGGGTCGCGAAGGCGCGGATCGCGGCGCCGAAGCCGCCTTCGAGCCAGCGCAACGCCCCGAGGGTATCCTTGGTGCCCGGCAGCACGACGACGTCCGCACTTTTGATATCCTGCGGCCGCTCGGCATAGGCGAGATCGACGCTGGGCTCGGCAATGAGCGCTGCAAAATCGGTCGCGTTGGCGAGATAGGGAAATGCAACGATCGCGACCCGCAGCGCGCGCAGCGGATCGCCGCCGGCCGCCCGCCAGCGGCCGGCGGCGCGCGGCGCATCGGCGAGTGCGACGCCGTCCTCCTCATCGAGACCGACGTCGCGCAGCCAGGGAACCACGCCGAGCGAGGGGACCGCGGTCCGTCGTTCGATCTCTTCGACCCCCGGCGCCAGCAGCGCGAGATCGCCGCGAAATTTGTTGATCGCAAACCCGCATACGCGCGCGCGCTCGTGTGGTTCGAGCAGCGCGAGCGTCCCGAACAACGACGCGAACACGCCGCCGCGATCGATATCTCCGACCAAGAGACAGCGGGCGTCCGCCGCCTCCGCCATGCGCATGTTGACGATGTCGGTCGCCTTGAGGTTGATTTCAGCCGGACTGCCGGCGCCTTCGAGGACGATGAGATCGTGGCGTGCGGCCAACCGCCGATACGCATCGACGACGACCGGGAAAAATTCATCGATCCGGCGCCGATGATACTCGGCGGCCGGCGCGCTCCCGTGCACGCGTCCGAGCAGCACGATCTGCGACCCGACATCGCTCGTCGGCTTGAGCAGAAGCGGATTCATGTCGACCGTCGGCGCGATGCGCGCCGCTTCGGCCTGCATCGCCTGCGCGCGCCCGATCTCGCGGCCGTCCGGGGTGGCAGCGGAATTGAGCGACATGTTCTGCGCCTTGAACGGCGCGACGCGATAGCCGTCGTCACGCAGGATGCGGCAGAGTGCCGTCACGAGCAACGACTTGCCGACGTGCGAAGCCGTCCCGAGCACCATGATCGCGCGCGCACTCACGGCCCGCCGTACCGTTCGTAATCGACGACGTCGTCGAGCGCCGCGCGCGCTTCCCAGCCGTCGCGTTCCAGATCGGCAAGCGGAGCGAACGCCGGGTCTCGCACGATGATGAAGCGCCACGGTTGCGAGAGGCCGACGGACGGCGCCATATGCGCGGCCGCGAGAATGCGCATCAACACGTCGTCGGCAACGGGATCGCTCTGAATCGCGCGGTACAGCACCGCGCGTTCGCCGTCGGAGAAATCGTTCACCGCCCGGCTTTTCCCAAGGTCGAGCCGCTTGCAAGCAGGATCGGTTCGATGCACACGATCAAAAAACCGTAGGCATCGCCCACGAGGCCCCCGCCGAGTCGTCGAGCGATATAGCGCGAGAGCGCGAAGGCGAGCACGAGCGACAGGGGTACCGTCGTCCACAACCACGGTGCGATAAAGCGCGAGGCGACGACGAGCACGCACGATTCCACGAGCAGCGGCGGCAGCGACGCTCCGCTTTCGAGCGCGCTCGCTACGCGTCCGCCCGGAGCGTACGGAGTCCAACGTGTATTCCAAACGGCGGCAAGACGTGCCAGCGCGCCCGTGAATGCCAACAGCGCCGGCAGCTTTTTCGGTTCGCACGTGCCGAGGGCCGCCACCCAGAACACGGTGACGACCGCCATGCCCGCAACGGCGTAGGTCCCGTGTCGCGGATCTTTCAAGATTTCTAGTCGACGGCTCGGAGGGACCGCCGGGAATACGGCGTCGCTGCAATCGAGGAAACCATCGACGTGGATCGCACCCGAAAGCACGACGAGCGCGCCGAAGGCCGTGGCGGTGACCAAGGGCTGCGGTGCGGCGAACGAAACGAGCCAAGCGCACAGACCGGCGGCCGCGCCGATGGCGGCGCCGACGATCGGCAAGGCCGCGAGCACCGCCGGCCCGGGTGCCTGGGCCGACGCAGCCCTTCGCACCGGAACGATCGAAAAATACCCGAACGCGCTCTCGATAGGGCGAAGCATGCGTTTCAATCGGCCACCGCGACGCCCGCTTCGCCGAACGTCTTCATCTCGCGTATCATGCGACTCGCGGCCTCGAGGAGCGGAAGAGCGAGCGCCGCGCCCGTGCCTTCGCCGAGTCGCAGCTCCAAATCGAGTAACGGCCGTAATCCCAGCGCCTCCAGCGCGATCCGGTGGCCGCGCTCTTGCGAGAGGTGTCCGGCGATGCAATAGTCACGCGTCGCCGGTGCGATGCGATAGGCGAGCAATGCTGCTGCAGCCACGATAAAACCGTCGAGCACGATCGGAATGCGATGGCGCGCTGCGGCCAAGATGACTCCCGCTAGCCCGACGATTTCAAAGCCACCGACTTCGCACGCGATCGAACGCCAATCGCGCGCCGCGAAGCGCTGGAGCGCCGCATCGACTACGGCAATTTTTCGTGCGAACACGGTGTCGTCGATACCGGTTCCGCGACCGACGACATCTGCCGCCGTCGCTCCGGTCAGCGCCCCGATCATGGCGGCGGCACTGGTCGTGTTGCCGATGCCCATCTCGCCCAAGGCGACGACGTCGTAGCGTCGCCGCTCCATCAGGTGATGGAAAGTGGCGATGCCGTAGGCGATGGCGGTTCCGCTTTGCTCGAACGTCATGGCGTGCTCGCGAGCGAAGTTCGCCGTACCGGCGCCGACCCGGAAATCGAGCAACGATGCATGCGGCTCCGGCCTTTCCCGAACGCCGAAATCGACGACGTAGAGATCTGCACGAACCGCGCGCGAGAAAGCGTTGATGGCCGCGTGACCGCCGGTAAAGGCGGCGACCATCTGCCCGCTGACCTCGGCCGGATAGGCGCTGACACCCTCGGCGTTTACGCCGTGGTCGCCAGCGGCGACGAGGACAACCTTGCGCGGATCGGTTTCGATTTCGAGCGTGCCGGCGATCGCACAGAGCTGGATTGCGAGCGACTCGATGCGGCCGAGCGCACCGACCGGCTTCGTGAGCGCGTCGACGCGCGCGCGCGCCAATGCCGCGATCGCCGCATTTGCGGGAGCGATCTCGCGCGCGTAGTCCTCCGGAGCGCCGGGCGTCGGCATCGTACGAACCTCCTGCGAGAACGCCCGGCGTGGCGCCGAGAGTCCCTTGATATCGAGGGCACGGCCATGAATCATCAAATACGCGTGCTCGGCCAGATCGGTAAGGCGCCGATGCATGCCGCCGAGCACGTCGCGAAAGATGCGTGCGCCGGGATGGGGCGGCACGATACCCCAGCCCACTTCATCGCTCACGACGATAACGGTTGCCGGCGACGTGCGCAGCGCCGCGAGCAGCGCGCCCTCGTCGATGGCGAGCGCCGCTTCGAGGCGCACGCGGTCATCGAGGATTTCGGCGTGAGCGACGGCCATGCGATCCGCGATCCACGTACCGAGGGAGTCGATCAGCAGGACCGTTCCGGCACGTCCCCCGCGCACGACGGCGTCGAGCTCGCAGCGATCCCCGGCCGTCTCGATGAGTCCCCACTGGGCCGGCCGGCGCGAGCGATGAAGTGCGATCCGCGCGGCCCATTCGGCGTCCCGCGCATCTTGGGATGCCGTCGCGACATAGACCACGGGACTTCCCGATCCGAGCGCCAGAGTTTCGGCGAATTCGCTCTTGCCGGACCCGGTCGCGCCGGTCACGAGGGTGACGCTCATCGCAGCCCTCCTACCGTCACGAGCACCCGGTCTTCCAACCACAGGAGCGCAGCTTCGATCGAAGCGACGCCTGGTACGTCGGGTCGCGGCGGTCGCTCGATCATGACGACGGGAAGCCCGAGCGCTCGAGCGGCGGCGATCTTTGCATAGGTTGCAAGGCCGCCGCTCTGTTTAGAAACCACGACGTCGATCGCGTTCGCGTGCAACAGCGCGAGTTCGTCCGCGAGGGCAAAGGGCCCACGCTTCAAGATGACGTCGCACCGCGCGGGCAGCGGTTCGTGCGGCGGGTCGATCGAGCGAATCAAAAACCAGCGATCCCCGCGAACGGCGAACGGCGCGAGCGATCGACCGCCGACGGTCAAGAATATCCGCCGCCCGAGAGCGCATGCGAGCGGCACGGCGGAGTCGATATCCGGTGCGGGAAACCAGCGATCTCCGGCGACGGGCGACCACTCCGCGCGAACGAGCGCGACCAGCGGTACGCCGCGTTCGCGACACGCTCGTGCCGCGTGCACGCTCATCTCGGCGGCGTACGGATGCGTCGCATCGACCACGGCTCGGATCTCCCGCTCGCCGAGAAACGCGACCAGTCCGTCGACTCCGCCAAAATGACCGACGCGCACGTCGCCCGGCGGGAGTTCCGGGCGTTCGGTGCGTCCGGCCAGCGACAGAATCGGCTTCACATGCGAGCGCTCGTGCAAACGCGTCGCGAGATCGAGCGCGTCGTGCGTTCCGCCGAGGATCAGGACGCTGGTCGCGGCGCTCACCCGGTTCGCACGCGCGCTCGCGAGTAGAGATGGCTCGCGCCGAAGGCCGGGTCCCCGATCGTCTTGCCGACGATGATGACGGCGTTACGCGCGATCTTCGCAGCGCCGACGATCGTCGCGATATTGGCGAGCGTGCCGCGCACGATCTGCTCGTCCGGCCAACTGGCACGCACGACCACGGCGACCGGGCACGACGCCCCGTAGAGCGGCGTCAATTCGGCGACGACCAACGCGAGGTTCGCAATCGAGAGATGCAGCGCGAGCGTGGCACCGGTGCGGCCGAGCGACGCCAGCTCTTCGCCGGGCGGCATCGCGGTCGAGCGCGTTGCCGTACGGGTGAGAATCACCGTTTGTGCCACATCGGGTAACGTGAGCTCGCGCCCGAGCGCCGCCGCCGCGGCGGCGAACGCCGGCACGCCGGGCGTGACGTCGTAGGCGATCTCGAGTTCGTCCAGACGCCGCATCTGTTCGGCCATCGCACTCCAGATGGAAAGGTCGCCCGAATGGACCCGCGCGACGTCTTCGCCGGACGCAGCTGCGGCCGCAAACTCCGCGACGATCGCATCGAGCGTCAGGTCGGCGGTATCGATCACGCGCGCGCCGGCGGGCGCGTGCGCGACGATCTCGCGCGGCACGAGCGAGCCGGCGTACAGACAGACGGGCGAGCGCGCGATCAGATCGCGGCCGCGCAACGTGAGCAAGTCGGGCGCGCCCGGACCCGCACCGATAAAATGAACGATCATGCCATCCTCGCGATCGCGCAGGTGCAATTGCGACCCGTCGTGCGCCCCGCGACGAGCCGGCCGTGCGTGCCCAGCGCCGCAAGTGCGGCCGCTTCGGCGACGCTCGCGCTGCCGACGCTCGCGAGCGCGCGCGGCGACGCGGTCACGCCGACGGCGATGCCTGCGAGGACCGCCGCGTCGAAGGTTACCACCGCGTAGTGCAACGCGTCACCGACCTTGCGCGCGAGCGCCGCGCGACGATCGAGCGTCGCGATCACCGCCCGCGACGGGTGGGACGACGACGGATCTCGGGCGAGCGACGGGTGCGCCGCGAGCGTCGCTTCAATGAGGCGTACGACATCTTCGACGCGAGCCCACGATGTCGCGCCGAATCCGATGGCGATGCGTGCCGTCACCCGCGATACGTCCATTGCACCAGCGGCAACGCGGAGCGCCACGCGCGCATCGTGCCGAGGGCGCTCGCGCAATCGATCGCGATGCGAATCAGTTCGCCGCCCCGCCTCTCGTGCGCGTCGAGCAGCACGCGTTCCGCTTCGAGCGTCACGGCGTTCGCGACGAGGCGACCGCCGTCGTCGAGCGCCGCGAGGGCGGCCTCCAGTACGCCGGCCGCCGTAATCCCGCCGCCGATGAAGATCGCCTGCGGCCGTTCGCAGGCCGCGAAGGTAGCCGGTGCGTCGCCGCAGATCGCGCGCAGATCGGGCACGCCGAGCGCGTTGGCGTTCGCCGTTATGCGTGCCGCGCGCGTCCGGTCGCGTTCGAACGCGAACGCGCGACAGGCCGGATGGGCGCGCATCCACTCGATGCCGATCGCACCCGACCCAGCGCCGACATCCCACAACAATTCGCCGGGCCGCGGACCCAGGCGCGCGAGCGTCACGGCGCGCGCATCGCGTTTGGTGAGCGCGCCGTCGTGCGTGAAGGCGCCGTCCGGCAAGCCCGGAACGCAACCGATTCCCGTCAGCGGCACGGTCCCGCCGGCGGACGCCGGCGCGCTCGCGCGTGCGATCGTGAGCGCGGCAAGATTGAGGTCGCCGATCGGCGGACGTCCCCACGTCGCGGCCGAGCCGTCGAAGCGACGTTCCCGGGGGCCGCCGAGAGCTTCGAACACCGTCATCTTGCTCGCGCCGAATCCCGTTTCGACCAGCATCGCTGCGAGCGCTGCGGGCGTCGTGCCATCCTCGCAAAGCACGACGATCCGTCGATCATGGTGGAGCGCCGCGCGAACGCGCGCGAGCGGACGGCCGACGACGGAGAGCGCGAGCGCGTCTTCTTGCGGCCACCCGAGCCGCCCGCATGCGAGCGCGTACGACGACGGCTGGGGATAGACGGTAAATTCGCGCGCGTCGAGGCCTCGCGCGATCGACGCACCGATACCGAAAAACATCGGATCGCCGCTGGCAACGATCGCTACCGGCGCGGCGCGTTCGCGCGCGAGAAAGTCCTCGACGAATTGCATCATCGGTGACGGCCACGCGCTGGCCCGCGCGCGCAACTCCGGCGCGAGCAACGAAAGCGTTCGCGTGCTGCCCGCGATGCGTTGCGCGCGTTCCAGGGCGGCACGCGCCTGCGCACCCAGTCCGCCCATGCCGTCCTCGCCGATACCGACGATCGAGAGCCACGGGGCGACCTCAGCGGGCATGCGCCACCGGCGTGCCGTCGCGATCGACGACGAGCACGTCGAGTTCGATCGACGCCCCGGCGAGCACGCCGAGCGCGGTCGTGCGCGCACGCGCCGCGACGAGTTGGCCGAGCGCGAAGCCCGAGTTCGCAGCGCACACGTGCGCTTCGAGACCGGTGTGCGCGGTCGCGATCTCGTGGACGAGCACCTCGTCCGCACCGCCATCGCGCGCCAGCTCGGCGAGCGCGGACAGATCGACCTCGCTGCGCTTCGCATGCAGGTCCAGATTGCCTTGCGCGAGTTTGGTCATCTTCGCGAAGCCGCCCGCGATCGTCACGCGCGGAACCGGATGGAGCCGCACGTACTTCAACAGACCGCCGACGAAATCGCCCATATCGATCAGCGCGCCCAGCGGCAAAGCGAACATGCGCGCTACCGCGGCCTCCGACGTCGAACCCGTCGAACCCGCGACATGCGCGTGACCGCACGCGCGCGCCACGTCGATGCCCTCGTGAATCGTCGCGATCCAAGCCGCGCACGAATAGGGCACGACGATGCCGGTCGTCCCCAGTATCGACAGGCCCCCGAGAATACCGAGTCGCGGATTCCACGTATGCTGCGCGATCTCGGCGCCGCTGGGAATGGCGAGTTCGATCGTCACGTCGCCCCGCCCGCCGCACGAGCGCGCTACCGTAGCGATCGCGGCGCGCATCATTTCGCGGGGTACCGGATTGATGGCCGGCTCGCCGACGGGCAACGGCAGGCCGGGTTTCGTGACCGTTCCGATACCCTCGCCTGCGACGAATCGAACGCCGCTGCCGAGGGCGCCCGCGCGAACGCTCGCGAGCACGAGCGCGCCGTGCGTGACGTCGGGATCGTCCCCGGCATCCTTGACGATGCCCGCCGTCGCGACCCCGTCCGCGAGGCGTTCGGTCGCCAGCGAGAACGCCACGGGCTTCCCGCCCGGAAGTACGATCTCGACCGGATCGAGGAACGTGCCCGTGAGCAGTGCCGTATACGCCGAGGTCGTCGCCGCGGTCGCACAGGCCCCGGTCGTCCAGCCGCGTCGCAGCGCCGTCGCCGCCACCTCAAGCACGGGCGTTGGGCGGTGCGACGAGTTCGCGTGGCGCATCGGCGCTGCGTTGGCAGGCCTGGCGCTCGGGGTAACTGCGCGGAGTGTAGACGAACGTGCGCGAGCCCGCGCTAGCGAAAGTCCGCGTCGTCGAGGCGCCGACGATCACGAGCGTTCGCATATCGACGTCGCGCACGTCGAGGTCCGCGAGCGCGATCGAACGCACCGCTTCAGTCGGGCCGCCGACGTCGCGTGCAAGCACCACAGGCGTGCGCGCAGCGCGATGCCGCAAGAGGATCGCACGGGCCTCCCGCAGTTGCCATTGCCGTTGCGACGAGATCGGATTGTACAGCGCTAAAGCGAAATCGGCGCGCGCCGCCGCATCGAGACGGGCGGCGATCGTCTCCCATGGTTTGAGGCGATCGGAAAGTGAGATCACCGCGAAATCGCCGCCGAGGGGAGCACCGACGCGCGCGGCCGCGGCCGTCATTGCCGAGATCCCCGGCACGACGCGAACCTCCAGTTCGCGCCACGCCGCGGGACCCGCTTCGAGCGCTTCCATGACGGCCGTCGCCATCGCAAAGATGCCGGGATCTCCGGCGGAGACGACGCAGACGCGTTTGCCGCCCGCCGCGAGTTCGAAGGCGTGCCGCGCGCGTTGGAGTTCGACGCGATTATCGCTCGCGTGTCGCGCTTGTCCCGCGCGGATCGGCACGCGCGCGAGGTAGGCAGCATAGCCGATGAGATCGGTCGCTGCAGCGAGCTCGCGGGCGGCTTGCGGTGCGAGCCAATCGGGGCCGGCGGGACCGAGCCCGACCACGACGACCGCCGCGCCGCCTGCGAACCGCGCTTCGCGCTCGAGCAGCGGATCGCGCGCCGGCGGGACGGTGGTTCCCGGCACGACGATGAGCGAAAAATAGGGGACGCTCGCCGGATCGACATCCGCCAGCGGTACGATGCGTTCGGCCGCCATGGTCGCGCGTTCGATGTAGAGCGCGCGCTCGAAGACACCGGCGCGCACGAGCGCGGCTCGAACTTTCGCAAAGTTGCGGCCGAGCTTCATGATCGCGTATGCGCCGCCGCCCGCGAGCCGTAACGCCAGTTCGTCTTCGCAAAGCGTACCGGGAACGATCGTCATCTCGGTGTCCCGCCGCACCAGCGGCGCTCCCAAGCGTGCGCTCGCCGCCATCACGGAACATACGCCGGGCACCACTTCGGTGCTAAAGCGTTGCGCCAGCCGATCGTGCAGATACATGTACGAACCGTAAAAGAACGGGTCGCCTTCGCACAGCACCGCAACGTCGCGGCCGGCCTGCAGATGCTCGGCTATGGCGGCGGCCGAAGCGTCGTAGAATGCCGCGATCGCCGCGTCGTAGCCTTCGGCCGGTAGCGAACGCTCGGCCGTCACCGGATAGACCATCGGCAGCTCGATCTGGTCGGGCCGCAAATCGGCGGAAACGACGGCACGCGCGTTGCTGCGCCCGTGCTGCGCCGCATGATAGGCGACGACGTGCGCGGCGCCCACGATGCGCGCGGCTTTTCGCGTAACGAGTTCCGGATCGCCCGGGCCGACGCCGACGCCGTAGAGTTTGCCGTGCGGCACGTGCTCGCTCATTCGGTATCGCTCGCCAAGGCGTTGACGGCCGCCGCTGCGATCGCGCTGCCCCCGCGTCTACCGGCGAGCGCGATGTAGGGTATGCCCAGACCGTTCGCAGCCAGCGCCGCTTTGGATTCGGCCGCGCCGACGAAACCCACCGGAAAACCGAGCACGAGCGCGGGCCGCGGCGCGCCTGCGCCCCACATCTCGAGCAGATGGAAGAGCGCCGTCGGCGCATTGCCGATCGCGACGACCGATCCGCCGAGCCGGTCACGCAGCAGTTCGAACGCCGCAGCGCTGCGCGTCGTCCCGAGGGTTTTAGCGACTTCGGCGACTCCGTCGTCGCGCAACGCGCAACGTACGTCGTTGTCGCGCGGCAGACGGGCGCGCGTAACGCCCGCCACGACCATCATCGAATCGCAAAGAATCGACGCTCCCGCGAGCAGTGCGTCGCGTCCGGCTTCGGCTGCGCCCGTCGAAGACGCAACGTCGCGCGCCAGATCGGTCATCCCGCAGGCATGGATCATACGCACCAGCGTCCGCGCGAGTACGGGCGAGGCCGCGCCGAGATCGGCCTCCGCGCGGATGGTCGCGAAGGACTTGCGGTAGATCGCCGCCGCGTCTTTCTCGTACGCGTACCTCATCGGCGCGTGCCCGATACGAGCGCGATCGCCGCGTTCGCGTCGAGCGCCGCTGCGACGCGCACGCCGTGCAGCCACACGTCGTATCCGCGCGCCGTCGCGACCACATCGGCGTCCGCGCCGCGCCGCATCCCACAGCGCTTCTCGCAACCGGCGAAATTGACGTTCACCGAGCGCCGGGCGACCGCCGCGTACGTTGCCGCATCGGCGCGCACGTCGGCGAGAGCTGCGTCGCAGCCCCCCCGGCCCGCGCAAGTCACGACCCCTGCGAAGCCATCGCGCCCGTCGAGCGGCAAGCCCACGGCGCGCAACGTTTCGCGTGCGAACTCGAGCGCGGCGCGCGGAAAATCGCCCAGCGCGACGCCGCGCCACGGCCCCAGTCGCACGTCGGCGCCGTGCTCGTCAGCGAGTCGAGCGAGTGCGTTCGCTTGCACTGCGCTCACGCGTCCGAGCGGAATCGACGGCACGAGGTTTATCCGATCATCATCTCGGGCGTCGGAAACGCCAAGCGGCGCGACGGGCTCGCGGGACGGACCGGTTCGCGGGTCGTTTTGCGCCGGCCGCGCGTACGCCGTTAAACGCGCGGGAATGCGCTCGAGATCGCCCGGCAGCGTCGCCAGTCGCCACGTACGGGGAGCGCCGGCCTTTCGCGCGAGCGCCAACGCGTGACGCGCGAGCGCGAGCACGACCGCAACCACGTCGCCCGCTTCGATGTCCAGCGAGCGCGCTTCACCGGCGATGAGAACGGCGTAGCGCAACGCACCTTCCGCGCCGCAGACCCGTGCGACTAAATCGGCAGCGTGCGTATCGATGCCGCGCCCGCCGCCATCGATGGCGAAGAGAAACTTTGGTGGTAAAGCGCTCAGTTCGCGATCGGCGATGAGCGAGCGATCGAGTGCCGCGACGAGCGGTCGCACGTCGCAGCGTTCGTCCGGATCGATTCCGGCGAACGGGCTCGCGACGATGTTTCGCACCCGCTCGTGCGTGACCGACGGCAACAAGCCGGCGACCGCAAGCGCCGTCGCAACCCGGGCGAGATCGCTTTCGCGCAAGCCGCGCAGCTGCACGTTCGCGCGCGCCGTGATGTCCATCGCGCCGTCGCCATAACGCTCCGCCATCGCCGCGAGTGCGCGCAGAGCCGCGACGCCGAGGTAGCCGCCGGGAACGCGCACGCGCACGAGCGCGCCGTCGGCGGCCGCGACCGCGTGCACCGCGCCGGGACAACGGTCGTCGCTATCGTGCAATGCGAGGGCGGATACGGTTACCACGCGCGCGACCACGGCGGACCCGGATTGTCGGCCGTGCGCAAGCGCGCATCGATGCCGTTACGCGCTTCCACGACGCGCGCGCACAGCCACAGCACGTCGCTGAGGCGATTGAGATATTCGAGAACGGCCGGTTGAACGACGCCACCGCTCGTCACGTAGCGTACGTTCGCGCGCTCGGTGCGCCGGCAGATGGCGCGCGCCAGATCGAACGCCGCGGAGGGCTCGAACTCACCGGGAATCGACCAATCGCGCAGCACGCCGGGTTCGGCTTCGAAGCGTTCGACGAGGTCGTCGAGACCCCGAACCATCGCTTTCGTAATTTCAGGAATTGGTTTCTTCGCTTCGGGACGGGTCGAGACGGCCGAGCCGACGACGAAGAGTTCGCGTTGGATCGACCGGATCTCGCGACAGATTTCCGCATCCGTGCAGCGGGTTCGCGCGAGCCCGATGACGGTGTTGAGTTCGTCGATCGCCCCGTAGGCTTCCACGCGTGCGTCGGCTTTGGATATCTCGCCGCCGCCCCCGAGGCGCGTGATACCGCCGTCGCCGCGGCGCGTCGTCACCGACGCTTGACGCCGCTTCGCCGGCGCGCCCGCCGCCGTATCCGCCGGGGTGACGTCGGTGTCGTCGCTCATGTGGTGGCCATCCATTCACGTACCGTCGCGCCGAGCGCGCGTTCGGAGCAATCGTCGACGTGGCGGTACGTCGCGGCAAGCAGGTTCGCCAAGCGCGCCGCGAAGCCGAAGCGCAGGCGTCCCGATTCGGTGTCGACGCAGAGCGCACGGACACCGCGCGCGCGCAGCCGAGCGGCTTCGCGCCACGCCGATTCGAGCGCCCCCGGCCGTGGCGCATTCGCTCGCCCGTCGCCGATCACGACGAGTTGCGCTTGGGCCGCGGGCTCGCGCCGCGCGTGCGCGGCGATGAGGCCGAGCGCGTGCGCGAGGCCGGGGCCCAGCGGCGTGCGGCCGCCCGTCGGAAGCGTCCGCAGTCGCCGATACGCGAGCACCGCGCTGCGCGTCGGGGGGACGAGCGTCTCGGCGCCGTCGCCGCGAAACGCGACGAGCGCCACGGCATCGCGGCGGCGATAGGCCGTCGCCAGCAGCGAACAGACGACGCCCTTTGCCGCTCGCATCCGCGCGGCGGCCGCCATCGAGCCCGAGGCATCGACCAGGAAGACGACGAGCTGCTGCGCGCGCCCGCAGCGCTGCACGAAACGCACGTGTTCGGGCTCGACGGACCAAGGGCGACCGGGGCGGCGGGCGTATGCGGCAGCGCGAATCGTCGCGAGCGCGGAGATGCGGTCCGTCGCAGCAACGACGCTGCGGGCGGTGCCGCCGCCGGCAGCGGCGCTCCCGCGGCCGCGGGCGGCGCGCTGCGGCTGCGCGTGGAGCGCTCTCGCCGGCGCGCGCGAGCGACCCTCCGCCAGATCCGCTCCGTCCCCGATTCCGAAGATCTGCGGTGCCGGCGGCCGGCTTTGGGCAGCGGGCACGTCCTCGGACTTCAGAGCCGAGCGATCGACCGGGCTCGGCGGTTGCGTCGCTTCATCGGGCGGAAGCCGCGGTCCGTTACGGGCCGCGGCGCTCCGCTGGGCACGATCGTGCGATGACGTGCCGTCGCCCGACGCCGTGCCGTCTTCCGAGGCGGCGGCCTTTTCATCGCCGCGTTGGTCGCTGCCGCCGGGCGAGCGGCCCTTGGACGGCGGTGGGGTCCGCGGCGGCGCGCCGGGACCCGGTTCGCGGCGGCGATGGGCCAGCGCCGCCGGTGCGGCGCGATCGATATCCTCGTCGGTCACGTGCTCGCGTCCCTCCAGGGCCGCGAGCGCGCGCGCGCTGCGCACGATCGTGAGATCGGCCCGCATGCCCTCGGCGCGAGCGGCGAGCGCATGTTCGGCGGCGCGGCGCAGGCGCGCGCGTCCGACGATCACGAGCGGAAGCAGCGCGCGCGCGCGTACCACGCGTTCGCGCAGAATTGCGGTGGCGCGCTCGCAGGCGGTCGCGAACGCTGCGGGATCGCGATCGAACGCGACGCGCCGCTCGACGATCTCCACGCGCCGCTCGAGGTCGTCGTCGTTCTCGATGGCGACGCACAGGCCGAAACGGTCGAGCAATTGCGGCCGCAATTCGCCCTCTTCGGGATTCATGGTTCCCACCAGCACGATGCGCGCGTCGTGCGCGAAGGAAGCGCCGTCGCGTTCGACGACGTTCGTACCGGTCGCTGCCGCATCGAGCACCACATCGACGAGATGGTCGGGCAGCAAATTTACTTCATCAACATACAAAATGCCGCGATTGGCGCGCGCCAGCAGGCCCGCTTCAAAACGGCGCTCGCCGGCGAGCAGCGCCCGCACGTCCAGCGTGCCGATCAAACGATCTTCCGTCGCGCCCAGCGGCAATTCCACGAACGGTGTGGCGACGCTCGCGCGCACCGGATCGTTCGCGGCGGGCGCGCGGTTGAAGGCATCGCCCGGAACGACCTCGAGCGCCGGTAAGAGGTCGGCGAGCGCGCGAACGGCGGTCGACTTCGCCGTCCCGCGCGTACCGGTCACGAGCAGGCCACCGATTGCGGGATCGACCGCAAGACGCAGCAGGGCGTCTTTGAGATCGTCCTGGCCGACGATCGAAACAAACGGAAAATTAGCGGACACGGGCGGCCGCTTCGGAGCGATCCTCGAGCGCGCCCTCGAGTGCGAGCAATTCGTCGCGCAGTGCCGCGAGCGTGCCCGCATCGGGCTCGCGCCACAGGCCGCGGCTCGCAGCTTCCAGGAGCCGTTCGGTCATCTCGCGCGCGCTCCAGGGATTGGAGGCGGCCAGGAACGCACGGTTCTCGTCGTCGAGGACGTAGGCGTGCGCGACTCGGTCGTACATCCAATCTTCGATCACACCGGCCGTCGCATCGTAGCCGAAGAGATAGTCGACGGTCGCCGCCATTTCGAGCGCGCCCTTGTAGCCGTGACGGCGCGCGCCCGCGATCCACTTCGGATTGACCACGCGGGCCCGAAAGACGCGGCGCGCTTCGTCCGCGAGCGTGCGTACTTTCGGAAGCGCCGGATCGGAGGAATCGCCGAAGAGCGCATCGGGTTCGACTCCCGTAAGATCGCGCATCGCCGCGATCATGCCGCCGTGATGCTGCAGGTAGTCGTCGCTATCGAAAATGTCGTGTTCGCGATTGTCCTGATTCTGCACCGCGATCGTCGAGGCGGCGAGCCGCGCCCGAAATTCCGCCGGTGCCGGCTCGCCGAAGGTATCGCTGCCGTATGCGAACGAGCCCGCCGCAAGATAGGTGGCGGCCAAATCTCCGCGGTCGCGCCACGTGCCCTCGCTGATCGCGCGCAATACGCCCGTCCCGTAGGCGCCGGGCTTGTTTCCGAAGATGCGAAAGCGCGCGCGACGCCGCGCGAGCGCCGGCTCGACGCCGCCGGCGATGCGAAGGGCCGCATCCTGCTCGCTGGCCGCGCGCACGAAGTTCGCATCCGCGGGTTCTTCGAGATCGGCGACGAGTGTCACGGCGCGATCCAGCAGCGTCACCACGTTGGGAAACGCGTCGCGAAAAAAGCCGGAGATACGCACGGTCACGTCGATGCGCGGCCGCCCGAGTTCGGCCCGCGGCACCGCTTCGAGTCCGCTCACGCGGCCGTTCTCGGGATGCCACAGCGGCCGCACGCCTAGCAGCCACAAAATTTCGGCGATATCGTCCCCCGACGTCCGCATGTTCGACGTGCCCCACACCGTCATCGCGATCGAACGGGGATAGCTGCCGTCCTTTTCGGTCGCTCGCGCGAGCAGCGCCTCTGCGAGCCGCACGCCGACGCTCCACGCGAAACGCGACGGAATGGCCCGCACGTCCACGGCATAGAAATTGCGGCCCGTCGGCAGGACGTTGGCCATGCCGCGGGTCGGCGGTCCGCTCGGACCCGGCGGCACGTGCCGTCCGCGCAAACCGGCGACGAGATTGGTCATCTCATCCGTCGAGCGCAACACATCCGGTACGATCCGCCGTCGTATGAGATCTCCCGTGGTCGCAAACGCGCCGTCCGCCGGTAAGCCGTAGCTCGCCAGCAACGCGGGCATATCGAAAGCGTCCGTATCTCGCTGCACTTCGCCCACCGCTGCCCGGCCGTCGACCGCGGCGACGATCGCCGACACCAGCGATCGCGCCAATACGTCGAGTGCGGCGCGGACGTCGCGTACCGTCGGCGTGCGATCGCTCGGCAGTGGCAGAGCGACCGCCGCAGGCAGGGCCCCGGCGTACGGTACGCCGCCCAGCGCCGCATCCGCGAGTTGCGCGTGATCGAGGCCGAGATCGTTCGCGAGCGCGTGCATCGCCCCGAGCGCTTCGGGCGCATCGAGGCGGACCAGTGCGAGCGTGAGGTTGACCAGCCGCAAACTCTCCGGCGGCGTTCCGAATACGTGTAAGCCGTCGCGAATCTGCAGGTCGCCGAGTTCGCAGAGATAGCCATCGACGTGCTGCAAGAAGGCGCCGAACGCTTCGCCTTCGGGCAGCGCGTCGACGCCGAGATCTTGTTGTAGATCGGCCGCGACGACGCTCTGCCAGATCGCACCCGCGATCAGCGGCGCTTTCTCCGGGTCGATGCGTTCGGCGGCCGCGAACTCGCCCAGTAGCCGCTGCAGTTTCGCGAGCTCGTCGTACGTCTCGGCTTTCATCATCGGCGGAACGAGGTGATCGATCACGCAGGCGTGCGCCCGCCGCTTGGCCTGCGTACCTTCACCGGGATCGTCGACGATGAATGGATAGAAGAGGGGCACATCGCCTAGCGCGAGCGCCGGGTAACAAGCCGCACAGAGGCCGAGCGATTTGCCGGGCAGCCACTCGAGCGTGCCGTGTTTGCCGCACTGCACGATGGCGTCGACGCCGAAAACGTCGCGCAGCCAACGGTACGCACCGAGATAATGGTGCGTCGGCACCAGTTCGCTCGAATGGTACACGGCTAAAGGATTCTCACCGAAGCCGCGCGGCGGCTGGATCATCACGAAGACGTTCCCATAGCGCATGCCCGCCACGTACACGTCGTCGCCGACGCGGTAGGCGTCGCCCGGCGCGTCGCCCCAGGCCGAGCGTAGAGCGGCGCGCACGTCGTCCGGATAGCCGGCGTTCCAGCGCAAGTAATCGGCTGCGGCGAAGCGCGCGTCGGCGAACGCGAGCTGATCTTCGGTAAGCGCGTCCACGTCATAGCCGCCGCGCGCGAGCAGCGCCGCCATCAGCGCGTCGCCATCTGCAGGAATGACGCCGACGTCGTAGCCGTCATCGCGCAGCGCGCGCAGCATCGCCACGACGGACGCCGGCGTATCGAGCCCGACCGCGCCGCCGACTCGTCCCTGCCGGTTCGCGAAATTCGTGAGCACCAGCGCGATGCGCTTGCGGGCGTTCGGGAGGCGGCGTAGCCGCACGTACCGCGCGGCCAAGCGGGCGAGCGCGTCCGTGCGTTCGGGATCCGCGCACGAGAGCGACGTCACCGGATCGCGATATGCGAAGACCGGTCCATCGATCTTACCGTCGAACTCCGGCATGACGACTTTCGTCGCCGCATCGAAAGGACCGAGCCCGGCCGCGCTAGCGCGCCACGCATCGACGGTCTGCCCGGTGGTGACCCCCTGCAAGAGCGGGACGTCGAGCGCGACGTCGGCGCGCAGCGCGGGGCCGACGCTGCGCACGAGGCGCTCTTCGCGCGAAAGATCGCTTGCGGCATATGAGAGCACGCTGATGACGACATCGACGCAGGCCGCGCCGTCGCGCATGAACGCGCTCGCGTAGGCCAGCGGTAGATCGCCGACGCGATCGCAATCCCTAAGGGAGTAAACGAAAACGGGCAACACGTCGAGATCGCGCGCTTCGCAGGCCCGCACGAGCGCGTCGATATGGGCGAGGTTGCCGCTCGCCCAGTCGGAGCGATAAAAGACGATGCCCGCAACGCCGCGGCGCGCGCGCCAATACCGCAGCGCGAAGTTCGCGCGATCGAGTCGCGCGCAAGCCGCCTTGTCGGGCGCATCGGGGTGATAGAAGCCCCACTGCGGCGTCTCTTCGGGCGGCGCGGCACCGAGCGCGGTGCCGAGGACGGTGTCAGAAACGTAACGGAACAATTGCACGAGATTTGCCGCGCCGCCGGAAAATGCGTACGCGAAGGCCGTCCGCAGCGTCTCGAGTGGCTCCGTCGAGAGGACGTCGAGTTCGGGATCGCTCTGCGCTTCGCCCGAGATTGCGACGATCGCGAGCCCCCGTTCGCGCGCGATGGCGATCAGCGTTTCGAAACCGTGTTCGAAGTACGCGCGTCCCCCGAGCACGCGCACGATCGCGACGCGCGCGTCGTCCAGCGCCCGGCGAACGGCAGCGGCGTCGTCGAGCGCGTACGACGCCAGCACCGTAACCCGGACGTCGGCACGCAGGGCGGCCGCCGCCGCGCGCGCTGCCGAAAGATCGGTCTCGACGGCGGAAATGAACGCGATCATGCGACGCTGCGTGCCATGCGACGCCGCTCGCGCAACAGCAGAACCAGCGCCGTGCCGGCCAGCAACGCGACGGTCAGCGCGCTCAGGAGCGCCTCGTCCAAGGGCGGAGAACCGCCCAGCAGTTCGACGATTCGAAGCGCCGCGACCGCGAGGGCGACCAGCGTGACGACCACGATCCAGGGCCGCCGGGAGCGCGCGGCGGCGGCCGGGTCGCCGCCGACGATGCGGGCGACGAAGAGACTATCGAGCGTATCGGTCACGATCATGCCGCCGCAAAACGCCACCCCGATCGCGAAGCCGGTCGCTGCGTGCGCGCTCGAAAATGCCGCGCCGTACGCGACGAGTTGGCTCGAGGTCTCGAAGCCGAGCCCGAAGAGCGCGCCGATCGGAATCGCGACGAGCGGGTTACGGGCGTCGCGCAGCGCTCGCGGCAGGAACGCCGCGCGGGAGGGCCGGCCGACGGTCGGCCGCGCGAGCGTCACGAGATTCCACACGACCATCGCGCACAGCACGGCTATGCTCGCGATGCTGCCGGCGCGCTCGAGTTCGCTGGAAGTCGCCATGACGTGCGAGCCCAGGGTAGCCGCCATCAGCGCGATCGAAAGCACCATGCCCGCGTGGCCGAAGGCGAAGAGCGTGCCGACGAAACGGCTCGCGCGGGGCATGCGTTCGGAGGCATTGCGCGTCAGGTTATCGATCGCGGCGAGGTGATCGGGATCGGCGCCATGCCGTAAGCCGATCGCAAAAACCGCGAGTGTTGCGGGTGCTACGGCCGGCCTCGAAAGGCTCGCGCCGCGCCGAGAAACGCATCGACCACGTGCGGATACGAGCCGAGATGCACGTGCACGTACGACGCGTGGACGTTTCCGCGCGCGAAGCCCTCGCCCGCGCCGTCGATCGCGAACGCCGGCGCATCGCTCGCATAGCGGGTGCGGGAGTAGTGAAATTCATGGCCGCGCACGACCGCACCGCGCGCAAAGAAGGGGCCTTCCGCGAGCGCCTGCGCCTCCACGTAGCGCAATGCCGAACGTTTTGGCGACATCGTCGAAATCGCGGGGATGGCCCCGACCATCGCGTGAGTTTCCTCGCCGATCTCGAGCGCCTCGCCGAGGTACATCAGTCCGCCGCACTCGGCATAGGCGGGCATGCCGGAGGCAATCGCCGCGCGTAGACCTGCGCGCGCGACGACGTTGGCCGCGAGGGTGGGAGCGTGAGATTCGGGATAGCCGCCGCCGACGAACGCCGCCGCGACGTCGGCCGGAAAGGGATCGCGCTGCGGCGCGTACGGCACGAGCTCCGCCCCGGCATCGCGCAACGCGTCGAGGCTTCCCTCGTCGTAGAACCAGAACGCATCGTCACGCGCGACCGCGACCTTTACCCGCGCTGCGTCGCTCGGGACCGAACCCGCGAACGGCGCGCCGGCGCGCAGCGCGGGCGCGGACTGCGCTGCAGCGGTGAGCGCTGCGAGATCGACGTTGGCTTCGACGACGTCGGCCGCGGCGGCGAGCATCGTCTCCCATGCTGCGCCCTGCGGCGCCGTGAGGCCGAGATGCGCGCTTGCAATGGTCAGCCGCTCGTCGCGACGGATGACCCCCAGCACCGGGACGCCCGCCTCGGCACACGCGTCGCACACCGTCGCCGAATGCTTGTCGCTCGCAACCTTGTTCAGGATCGCGCCGACGACGCGCACGCGCGGATCGAAGCGCGCCAGACCGAAAGCGATAGCGCCGATCGTCGCCGCAGCCTTCGCACAATCGAGTACCAGCACGACCGGCGCTTCGAGAATGCGCGCCACGTGTGCGGTCGACCCGGCGCCGCTGCCATGATGCCCATCGAAGAGGCCCATCACGCCCTCGACTATTGCGATATTCGCAGCGCGCGTTCCGCGCTCGAAGGAGCGTGCGACCAGCGCCTCGGGCGCGAGATACGCGTCGAGGTTGCGAGCGGCGGCGCCGCTAGCGCGAGCCAGGTGCGCCGCATCGATGAAATCCGGCCCGCATTTGGCGGCAGCGACGACGAGGCCACGTCGCCGCAGCGCCGCAATGATACCGAGCGCGAGCGTGGTCTTTCCCGAATCGCTCGACGCCGCGGCAAGCATGATTCGCGGCAGAGCACGGCCGCCGAAATCTTTCGACTGGCAATCGCCGCCCGGCACTGGTCGTTGAAGAAAGGTCATGAAGCTGGAGGCTCTCAGTCGCGAAGAGTCCACGTACTATTCGCAGCCGGTCTCCTGGCTCGCGGATCCCCGCGGTCGCGCCTTCTCATCTGCAGCGATGCAAACAATGGCATACGTGCGACCTCAGTCCCCGCATACAGTGGCGCGGCCGCGTCGGCGTTGAACCGACTTCCCGAGCACTGCGAATGGTTTATGAAGTTATCCGGCCGCCGTTCACACCAGCGACGGGGCTTCCCTGCGCCGCCTTTTTAAAGACGAAACTCTCACCTAAGGGTTTCCGAATGGCTCCCGAAGTTGGACTCGAACCAATGACCCCGCCCATTGACTGTCATATCCAATCGGTGGTCGATTTAAGTTTTACCGCAAAAATACGGGTTTTCTTGCTCCAAGTGACCCATCTCGCCCCATGCTATTCTCCGGCAAAACTCCCCGGCAAAAACGCGGTGATCTGAACAATTTACCTCCCCTCCATCGGGACCGAAAAGGATACGATCGGACGAGGGGAGGGTGCACTCGGCTCTCGTGACGGCAGCAACACGGGAAGCGGTAAGCGAGCGACTGTGTCCGATCTCCCACCCCTCTGCAAAACGAGTTATGTTACGGCGATAACCTCGACGTTCTCCGTCGATACTTCTCGACCGAATCGGTCGAACTCGTTTATCTCGATCCGCCCTCTAAAGCAACTCTGATTTAGCCTCGTTTTTTGGTATGATTATGAACGATGGACAAAGAACAGATATCTTTCGCGAGCGCGTCGTTCGTACGCTTCGGCAGGATCACGAAGCGCGCAGTCTTTCTCGACGAGATGGACCGCAATCTTCCGTGGAAGGACCTTTGCGTCATGGTGCGACCGCACTATCGAACCGGCGAGGGCCGGGCAACTGACCTTGCGCGAAGCTGCAAGTGACGCGGGCAACATACGACCGTTTCGGCATCGACGACAAAGATATCCGGGACTGGAAGGCGATGACCGCGCGCATTCCGTCGTGTATGGTGGCGAGAGCCGCGGTACCCGATGACATGCATCCGCCTGCTGATGGGCTCTGATGGATCGCGTCGCGGCGCTTCAGGAGTTGAACCACTGCTGCAAGAAATGAATCCGCAGCATACGCTCCAAATCAATTGGTACCCGACCGCCCTCTCCGGTTGGATAGTGCGGTCGCACCACGGCGCAAAGGTCCTTCCACGGAAGAATGCGGTCCATCTCGTCGAGAAAGACTGCGCGCTTCGTGATCTTGCCAAAGCGTTCGAACGACGCACTCGCGAACGATATCTGCTCTTTGTCCATCGTTCATAATCATACCAAAAAACGAGGCTAAATCAGAGTTGCCTTAATACTAAGGTCGAGGACGACCTAGTGGGCCAGGGCGATCAATTTTTGGCACATTGCAAAAAGTTACGATTGAACCGAAAACTACAGCACTAGAACTTACAATTTAGGAGCATGCACCGTGGCAAGAAAAATCTGGGCAATTCTTATTCTCAGCGTAGCGTTTACAACTCCCGCTATTGCGCGATCGCATCACCATGGCGGCGGCGGCAGTTCGCACGTGAATTCGCACCGGGGTGGCCATGCTAATATGAAACATCATCGTGGTGACGTTTATCCACTCGAAGGGCAGTTTGACTCAAAGGGCCGCCAAGTGTTTCGTACGCGTCACTAACGCACTCGTCGTTCTCTTGGCTGTTCGGTGTACTCCACCGTATCTTGGCCCAACACTAAAGTGAGGGCGCCTTCGCGTAACAAACCTTGAGGTTTCACATCGCGCGCGCCCGCTGGCTGTTTGGCGACGAACGAATGGGTCGGTGTCGGCGAGATGCGCAATCGTGGCGACCTAACCCCTTGACTGATACTGTCATATGTGATACTGTCATATTATGGTGATGAAGGTTCGCGACATCCTCAAGCGCCTCAAGAAAGAGGGCTGGGGTGCTCGCGAGCGTCGAGGGCTCGCATCACCATTACACGCACCCAACGGAACCAGGCAACGTCACAGTTGCTTGACCAGGACGGCGTCGACGTCGGGGGCGGCACGCTCAACAGCATCTTCAAACAGGCGGGATGGAAATAGCATGACGTACGGAGTCATAGTTCATAGAGTTAGCGACGGCTGGAATGCGTACGTGCCGGAACTCGAAGGTGTCGTCGCAGCGGCATCAACGCGCGAGCGCGTCATAGGGTTAATTACGGAAGCGGTTCCTTTTCATCTTCGGGAACTGGGAAAGGCTGGCGTTGTTGCTCCAAATCACGGCGCCAGCGAAGCGCTCACGCTCGCGATCGCATAACAGTGGCGACGAGTGCGATCATCGACGCGAAGCGAGCGCAACGAGAGCGCGCGCGCGCGGCCGGACTGTGTATCGTTTGTTGCAACACGCCAGCTAGGCATGATAAAGCGACCTGCGCGGAATGTTCTCAATCTGCTTACGAACGCGTTAAAGCGCGACGTGCGATGACCTCTTAGCCCGAGCACAATTAAGAACGTCACCTGAGCAGTCGCGCAAATCTCGGCCTAATCGCAAGCCCTGAGATCGCTGCAGCCGTCGCACCGACATGCACTCCGACCGCTGCCGTTTCACCGTTTGCGTGGTGTGCGAGCGCTCGTCGCAGATTTGGCGGTGCTCGATGACCCAGCTTCACGAGCGGGCTTCGACTTCGACATCATAGCTCTGTCGTATCCCGCCGCTGCGGCCTTGGATGCCTTTCCCTCGAGGTGCCCGTAAACGCCGAGCGTCACCGCGATCGAGCTATGCCCCAAGAGTTCCTTGACGACGAGCGGGCTCTGGCCAGCCGCTAGCCGGATGGCCGCAGCGGTGTGCCGCAGATCGTGAAAACGGATTCGGCGCAATCCCGCCCCCTCGAGCGTCGGGAAGAAATAGCGACGCGCGAGGTTCGATGGGTGCAGCGGCGCGCCGGTCCGGGTCGCGAACACGAGGTCGTCGAGTTGCCATCTTTTCTTGCGGTGCTTCTTCAGTTCGGCGACGACCGACGCCGGCAAATCGATCGTCCGCCGCCCGCTCTTCGATTTCGTGCTGCCGAAGTCGCCCGTCTCTTTGAGCGCGTGCCGAATTGTGATGGATCTGCGACGAGATCCACATCGCTCCAGCGAAGCGCCGCGACTTCGCCCCATTGCAGGCCTGTCGCGACGACGACGTGCCAGAGCGCGCGGTAACGATCGGTCTCGGCTGCCTTGAGGAAGGCGCGCGACTCTTCGACGGTAAGAAAGTCAATCTCACGCTCCAGGCGCACGCGCGATACTGCTACGATCGGGGAAGATCGTAGAATCGTATCCCAGCGCACCGCGAAATTGAGCGCAGCGCGAAGGGTGTCTACGCCTGTTGGACCGTCTGCGTGCCGTCAGCGCCGTCGCGGGTCGTGCGCTTGCGGTCGCCGAGCAATCGCATCGCCGTTGCGATCTGGTCCGCGGTAAATCGATCGAGGCGGAGATGGCCGATGAGCGGCGCAAGTTCGCGATCGCGCCGGCGTACGTTCTGATCGTTGCCGCCGCGAGGGTCGGCCGGCGCCGTGCGAGCCACGACGCAAAGTAACCGTCGATCGTTGGTACCGTCGTGCCCGGCGCACGAGCGCATGCGTCTGCCGAAGTTCGTCGAGCTTCGCGCGAGCATCGGCCCGCGTGCCGCGCACGCGCGCCTTCACGCGGCGGCGCTTGCCATCGACGTCGACGCCAAGGGAGATCGCAACCTCATACACGCCGTCGCTATTCGGTCCCGAAATGGAGCCTTCGCCTCGGTCTCGACGCTTCGCCACGAGCGGCCAAATTGGGCCGATCTTTGTCCCGCCTGCCCGTTTTGCCCGTTTCTTGGAGTCGCGGTCGACCAGTGCAGCAACCGCCGAAAAACACGTAGAATGGAAAGAAAAACCGTACTTTCGCACGGTCTTCGAAATGGCTCCCGAAGTTGGACTCGAACCAACGACCCGCTGATTAACAGTCAGCTGCTCTACCAACTGAGCTATTCGGGAATAGACGGCGACGGCCGGAGGGCGGCGTTCGCGCGCGTCGTCCCGCACCCTGCCCTAGAGCGGTCGACGTGCTCGCTCGCAGACCCGCTGCCTATAACGCGCGAAGCGGCGATTCGCGGTAGCGTTCGAGCAGCTCTTGCGGATTCGCGAAGACGCTCGCGCCGGCGAGGTCGGCGTCGCTCCACCCGCCGCAACGGAGCGCGATTGCTTGCACCGCCGCCGCTTGCGCGGAGATTACGTCGTACGGGGTGTCGCCGATCATCACCGCGTCTGCGGCGGGAACGCCCGCGCGTTCGAGCGCAGCGAGGACGATATCCGGTGCCGGTTTCGTCTGCGCGGCATCGTCGGCGGTGACCGTGGCGTCGATGAGATCGTCGATGCCGGCCGAGCGCAGCAGCGTATCGACTTCAGCGGCCGTAGCGCCGGTTGCGATCACGATGCGGGTACCGCGCTCGCGGAGCCATGCGACCAGAGCGCGAGCGCCCGGCGTCGGCGCGAGTCCGGCAGCGTATCGTTCGAGGAATATCTCGAGGCGCCGCCGCGAGATCGTCTTGCCGGGCTCCTGGTTTTCGTCGAGCCCCGCGACCGAGCGCAGCAGACGATCGCCACCGAGCCCGATCGAGCGCCGAATGGCATCGTATTCGGCGGGGTGACCGTTTTCGGCGAGCGCGTCGCTCCAGGAGCGGGCTTGGGCGTCGTTACTGGCGAGCAAAGTTCCATCGACGTCTAAGAGCGCGGCGCGAATCATAGCGCCGGCATACCCAAAAGGGTGGCGGGCGAGGCGCCCGAATATGAGCGAACATCCTATCTCTTGCCGATCGGGTGTTTCGATGCGCATGTACTTGACCGTCACGCTTGGCGTTCTCGCCCTCGTCGCCGTGCCGCTGGTCGCGTTGGCAACGCCGATTCACTGCGGTACGCAAATCGAATACGGTCGGGACCAGAGCCTGACGGCGATGATGACCGATGCCGTACTGGCGCTCGTGCGCTCGCTGCACATCCCGGGGCTGTAACGCTGAACCGCCGCCTCCCCGGCTAAGGGCCCGCCTCCAAGCGCAAATCGCGCGAACGGGACGCGTCGCCGTGCCGACGCTTCTTCCGTTTCGAGTGGGGTTCGATCATGGCTGCGCGCGTGCAGAGCGTCTTTCGAAATCGCAGTTTCAGCCTGTACTTTGCCGGCCAAGCTTTGGGCTACGTCGGCGACGGACTGCGCCTCATCGCGATTCCTTTGCTCGTGTACCACCTCACGGGATCGGCGCTTTCGGTCGGCGTGACGTACGCGCTCGAACTCGGGCCGTTCGCTCTCTTCGGGCTCGTGGGCGGATCGCTCGCCGACCGGCTCGACCGACGGTCCCTCATGATCGGCTGCGACGTCGTACGTTTTGCCGTGATGGCGACGTTCGCAGTCGCCTACGCGCGCGGATCGTTGTCGCTGGGCATGCTGTACGTCGGGATCGTGTTGCTATCGATCGCCGCCGCCATCTTTATCGGCGGTCAGGCATCGTCGATTCCGTATCTGGTCGGGAAGGACCGCGCCACCCAAGCGGTCTCCGCCATGCTCGCTGCAGAACAGGTTTCGCAGACGATTCTGCCGCCCATTGGAGGGGCACTCTTCGCGCTGGTGGGCCCACTGCCCGCGCTCGCGACCAATGCGTTGACGTATCTCGCTTCGCAGGCGTCACTCGCCGCTATCGAGACGCTCGGTCCCGCGCGCCCGAGCGGGCTTCCAAACCCGCGTCAGATCGTCGGCGACGTCGGCGTCGGTTTCGCGTACATGTGGCGCGACGTCACGATGCGCTCGCTTTCGGCAGCTTCCCTACTCTTCAATTTCTTTGGGTTGATGACGGGCGCCGTGCTCATTCCGTTTCTCAAACGCGATTTCGGTGCCAGCGATACGGTCGTCGGGTATGCGCTCGGCATCGCCGCGATCGGGGCGTTCGCCGGATCGTATGTCGCGGGGCGCGTCCCGCGGTCGTGGCCGTTCGGCCGCATCCTTATCGTCGCATATGCGCTCGACGGCATCATGTTCGTCCCGGTGATGGTCACGCATGCGCTCGCGATCGCCGTGACGTTTCTGGCCATCACCAATGCGTGCGTTCTCTTCGAGATCGCGCAGATCGTCGGCTGGCGCATGCGCGTCACCCCCGAACATCTCATCGGGCGAGTCTTCGGCGCCGTCCGGCTCGTCGTTCTCGTCGGTACGGTTCCGGGAGCGCTGATCGGCGGCGCGCTAGCGGACCGTTACGGTGCGCGAACGCCAATTTTCGTCTCCGGCGTCGGTTATCTCACGATGGCACTTGCCGTAGCGGCGTTCCCGGCAATCCGCCGAGAACGCCGCTGAGAAAAGCGCCGCTGCGCGAAATTAGGCGCGCGCCGTGGTACTCAACTCGCGTTCGGCGCTTTCAGGGAGCCCGGCGGCCAAACGCAGCGCTGCGGCCTTGTCCGTCTTCTCCCAAGGCAGATCGAGATCGGGGCGGCCGAAATGGCCGTACGAAGCGGTCTGCTTGTAGATCGGGCGACGCAGGTCCAGGTGATGGATGATCGCCGCCGGACGGAGATCGAAATGTGCGAGCACGAGCTCGGCAATCTTCTCCTCGGCGATCTTTGCGGTGCCGAAGGTCTCCACCAGTAACGATACCGGTCGCGCGACTCCGATCGCATAAGCCACCTGCACTTCGCAACGATCCGCGAGACCTGCCGCGACCACGTTCTTCGCGACGTGGCGCGCGGCGTACGCTGCCGACCGGTCGACCTTCGTCGGATCTTTGCCGGAGAACGCGCCGCCGCCGTGGCGCGCCATCCCGCCGTACGTGTCCGCAATGATCTTGCGGCCGGTCAGGCCGGCGTCGCCCAGCGGCCCGCCGATGACGAAGCGTCCCGTGGGATTGACGTAGACGCGCAACTTCGCATCGCGCAGGTGCGCCGGTACGACCCGATCGATGACTCGCTCGGTCACATCTCGGCGAATCGTTTCGAGCGAAACGTCGGGATCGTGCTGCGTCGAGATGACGACGGCATCCACGCGCACGGGCCGGTCGCCGTCGTACTCGATCGTGACTTGCGACTTGCCATCGGGCCGCAGGTATTTTAGTTCGCCGCTCTTACGGACGCTCGCGAGCGTTCGCGTGAGATCGTGCGCCATAACGATCGGCAGCGGCATCAAGGCGCCGGTTTCGCGGCACGCGTAGCCGAACATCATACCTTGATCGCCCGCACCGGTCGTTTCGAACGGGTCGTGGTTTCCGGCGCGCGTTTCGAGCGATTCGTCGACCCCCAGCGCGATATCGGCCGATTGTTCGTCGAGCGACACGTTGACGCCGCACGTCGCCGCATCGAAGCCGACGGTCGAATGATTGTAGCCGATCTCCGCGATCGTCTGGCGTACGAGTTTGGGAATATCGACGTACGTTTTCGTCGTGACCTCGCCCGCGATATGCACCTGGCCCGTGATGACGAAAGATTCGCATGCGACGCGACCCATCGGATCGTCTTTGAGAATCGCGTCGAGCACGGCATCGGAGATTTGATCGGCGACCTTATCGGGATGCCCCTCGGTCACGGACTCGGACGTAAAGAGCCTGCGATACGCCAATTACGTTCCCTCCGACCAAGACGCCATGTACTTCGTCTGCTCGTCGGTCGGCGTATCGATGTCGATCTTCATCGCGGCGAGCTTGAGCTTCGCCACTTCTTCATCGATGTGCGTCGGAACCGAATAGACTTTCTTCTCGAGCGTCTTGTAATTTTGCGCTAGGTAGCCCGCAGCCATCGCTTGATTGGCAAACGACATGTCCATCACGGAGGGCGGGTGACCTTCGGCCGCCGAGAGATTGATGAGCCGGCCTTCCGCCAGGACGCGAACCGTTTTTCCGTTCTTCATCGTATGCGCATCGACGAAGGGACGCGGCTGCGCCTTGCTGACCGTCACGGCGTTGAGCGCGTCGAGATCGAGTTCGTCGTTGAAGTGGCCGGAATTGCAGACGATCGCCCCATCTTTCATCGCTTCGAAATGCTCGCCCGCGATGACGTGATAGTTGCCGGTAACCGTGATGAAGATATCGCCAATCTTCGCCGCTTGGCGGATCGGCATGACGAGGAACCCGTCCATCGCCGCTTCGAGTGCCTTGAGCGGATCGATTTCGGTAACGATGACGTTCGCGCCGAGCCCTTTCGCGCGCGAAGCGACCCCGCGGCCGCACCAGCCGTAACCCGCGACGACGACGGTATGGCCGGCGAAGAGAATGTTGGTCGCTCGAATGACGCCGTCGAGCGTCGACTGTCCGGTACCGTAGCGATTGTCGAACATGTGCTTGGTGAGCGCGTCGTTGACCGCGATCACCGGGAACGGGAGGACGCCGTCCTTCTCCATCGCGTGCAAGCGAATGACGCCCGTGGTCGTCTCTTCGCAGCCGCCGATCATGTCGGCGAGGAGATGGTTGTGCTTGGTGTAGATCGTCGTAACCAGATCGCAACCGTCATCCATCGTCATGTGGGGCTTCGTCGCGACCACCGATTCGATATGCTTGTAATAGGTGGCGTTGTCTTCGCCCTTGATGGCGTGGGTCGCGATCTTGTAATGCTCGGAAAGCGCCGCCGCAACGTCGTCTTGCGTCGAGAGCGGATTGGATGCGCAGAGTTCGATTTCCGCACCGCCGGCTTGCAGCGCGAGCACGAGGTTTGCGGTCTCGGTGGTTACGTGCAGACACGCGCCGATACGCACGCCGGCGAGCGGCTTCTCTTTGGCGAAGCGTTCTTTGATTTGCGCGAGGACGGGCATGAAGGTAGCGGCCCATTCGACCTTCGAACGGCCTTGATCGGCGAGGCTCCGGTCCTTGACATCCCCGAGCTGCTTGTCGATGAGTTGCAAGTAACGACTCCTTTTCATAGCGTCGTATGCTAGTAGCTCTCGCTGATCTTTGAAACAATCTAAAGCGATCCGAGGAGACTTCGCCGCGTGCGGACCGAACACCTAAGCGCGTGGAGATCGAAACGTATTTGGATTCACTCGCCGCCGGCACGCCGACCCCGGGCGGCGGCAGTGCTGCGACGATCGTCAGTGCTGCAGGTGCGGCTTTAGTCGCGATGGTCGCCCGCGTGGTATGCGAGAACCCGAAGTACGCACCGCAGCACGACGCCTGCCGCGCCATCATCGAGAAAGCCGATCGGCTGCGCGAGCGAGCACTGGCCGCCCGCTTGGAAGATGAAATCGCCTACGGCGCCGTCGTCGCGGCAATCGCGTTACCCAAAGCGACGGTCGCAGAAAAAGCCGTTCGCGCCGCTACGTTGCAGGCAGCGCTTGCGGGCGCTGCGGCGGCGCCGCTCGATGCGGCGGAGATCGCGAAGCTCGTCGCGGCGCTCGCCGATCGCGCGGTCGCACTCGGTAACGCGAATATCATCGCCGATCTCGGCACGGCGGCTGAGTTCGCGCAAGCGGCATCAAATTCGGCTACCTACAACGTTCGCTCCAATCATACGTATATGAAAGATCGCGTCGTCATCGCGCAACAGGAGCGGGAACTCGCGCACTGCGAACGCGAGACCGCGCGGCTCGTCAAACGAGTACGTTTCGAAGTCGCTCGATCGTTTGCGACCGCCTAACGACTCGGGCGCGAATCGCGCTGCCCGGGCGCAACGTGACGAAAGGTTGCGTCGCGACCGGTGCGGGATCGACGAGTTCGAGCCGGACCCGCCGCGCGATGGTCGCGATCGCGAGCACGCCTTCCATCCACGCGAAGCGCTCGCCGATGCACCGCCGGTTACCGCCGCCGAAGGGAAAGTATGCGAATCTTTCCGGGGGCGGCGCACCTATGAAACGTTCGGGATCGAAGCGCTCGGGCCATGGCCACAGGCGCGGGTTGCGATGCGTTACGTACTGCGAGACGATCACGATGTCGTTCTTAGCCACCGGCTGCGCGCCCAGGCTCGTGGCTTCCAAAGCGCGCCGCGCGGTAATCCAGGCCGGCGGATAGAGCCGCATCGTCTCGGCGAACACCGCGCGCACGTAATCGAGTTGCGGCAGATCGTCGAGGGTGGGATCGCGATCGCCCAGTACCGCCTCGAGATGCGCGTGCAGCTTCGCAGCGACATCCGGGTGGCGTTGTAAGAGGTAGAACGCCCAAGCCATAGCATTGGCCGTCGTCTCGTGACCCGCCAGCAGAATGGTCAGCGCTTCATCGCGAATCTGCCGGTCGTCCATAGCGGCACCCGCCTCGTCGCGACTGGCAAGCAACATCGAGAGCAGGTCGCCGCTGTCCCGCCGCGACGCGCGGTGTTCGGCCAGCATGCGGTAGACGATCGCATCGAGCGCCGCGCGCGCCTTCCGCAAACGCACGGTCGCCGGCACCGGCAGATGGTCGAAGACTTCCGAGAACGGCAACATCGCGAACGGAAACGCTTGGATGGCCGTATCGAGCGACTCACCGACCGTGGCCACGTCGGCCGCGAGATCCGAACCGAAGAGTGCCTTGGCGACGATCTCAAGCGCGAGTTGCAGCATCTCGCGATCGACCTCGATCGTCTCGCCGTCGACCCACGCTACCGCACGGCGGGCGGCGGCCGCGACCATCACGTCCGCGCACGCATCGATACGCCTCTTATGAAAGGCCGGCTGCACGAGACGCCGATGGGCGAGATGTTCGGGCTGCTGCGCGGTCAAGAGGCCATTGCCCAAGAGCATCCTCAGACGCTCCGTACCACGGCCTTTCTTATAAGAAGCCGCCTTGCTCACGAAGACTTCTTCGAGCAACGCGGGATCGTCGATGAAATAGACGTTTGCGAAAAGATTACGGAAGCGCACGATCGGACCGTGCCTGCGAGCGATCTCGGCGAAGAACGCAGGCAGCGTCGCAAACGGGCGGCGGGCGAGCATCCAACCCGGCAGCGTCTTCACGTTATTTCTCCGAGAAGATACGGCGCGCGAACCACGCGATCAGTGCTCCGAGAATCACGACGCCGGCGATGAAGACCACGGCGTCGAGCACGAGTACGCCGGCGGGCGTCGACGATTGCGACATGCGCAGAGCTTCGGCGCGGGCGACTCGCTTCCGGCGACAGGTCGTCTGTCGCGCGTCGGCGGAGGTACGCGCATGCCGAAACTTTCTCGCGCGAACGCGCTCGGTGCGACGAGCGCTCTGGTCTTAACGTCGCCGCTGCTGGCCTCGCTTGCACGAGCCGCCGCCACCACCACGAAAGCGGACCCGGGCGACCTCAAGTTGCTCGATTCTTCGATCTCCTTCGAACGCGCCGCGCTCAAAGCGTACGCGGATGCCGAGGCGACCAACGTGCTGACACCAACCGTGCTGGCGGTGCTCAAGGGTTTCATGGCGGACCACCAAGCGCACCTCGACGCACTCGTCGCGGTGGTCGCGCAGAGCGGGGCTACGCCGAGCGCAGAGACGGCAGCCGTTCCCACGACCACGCTAACAAACGAAGCGGAGATTCTCGTGTTCGCCTACGCGGTCGAACGGCAGGGTGCCAACACGTATCTCGGTACGATCGCACAATACAAGAACCGGGACCTCGCGACCACGGCCGCATCGATGCTCGGCGTGGACGCGACTCACGTCGCGCTTCTCGCGGAAGCGCTCAAGCGCAATCCGGCCTACCCGAGCGGCTTCATCACGGCATAGTCGCCGGCAGGACCAATTCCAGGAAGCCTGCGATATCGTCGTAGTCGACTTCCATGCCGACGCCGCGCGGGTTGTAGCGCACGTCGTGGAAATCGGAGCCGGCGGTCATCACTAGACCGAACTGCGCCGCGATGTCGCGATAGCGGGCGATCTGACCGGGCTCGTGGGCGGGATAAAACGTTTCGATTCCTGCGAGCCCGGCCGCGACGAGTTCGTCGATGACGCCCTCGTCCTTGAGACGACCGGGATGCGCCAGTACCGCGACGCCGCCGGAACGAGCGATCAGCTCGATCGCCCGATGCGGTCCCATGTACGTCGACGGCACGTAACCCGGCTTGCCGGGCGTCAGCAGATTACGAAACGCGCTAGCGATATCGGCGACGAGGCCTTTGCGGATCAGCGCGCGCGCGACGTGCGGCCGTCCGATCGTACTGGTCGCGTGGCCGCACTCCGCGCGAACGTCTTCGATCTCGATATCGTAACCGGCGCGACGCAGTTGACCGACCATCTGCGCGGCGCGACCTTCGCGCTCGCGCCGATTCGACGCGATCGCTTCAACCATCTCGCCGCAGTCCAGGGGAAAGCCGTAACCGAGAACGTGCACTTCTTGGCCGCGATACGTCGTGTTGAGTTCGATCCCGGTCACGACGGTCGCCGCGCCCAGCGCGCCGTCGAACTTCTCGTACGCAGCGAGCGAATCGTGATCGGTGACCGAAAAGACGCCGACGCCGCGCTTTTGCATCGCCGCCGCAAGCTCGGCCGGCGCGAGCGTTCCATCGCTCTCGAGCGTATGAGAATGAAAGTCGACGAGCACGCCGCGCGTTACGTCCGCGCGCGCGCTTTCGCCTTCTTGCCTTTCATGAAGTATACGAGGACGCGCTTCTCTTCGCGAAATCCGACCAGACTGCGCTGTTGCGCCGGATCGCGTAACGCTTCGAGCGCGTACTCGACGACTTCGTCCGCCGCGCCGTCTTCCTCCGGGACGTCGTCGGATGCGACGCTCTCGACGAGCCGCTGCCCGAAGCGATCGCTCAAAACGGCGACCAGGACGTGTAACTCTTCGCGCGTGAGGCTGCGTACGTCGCGCGTGATGCGCACGAAGCTCATCCCGGCATCGCTCTCGCAGCGAACGTCGAGGACACTCGGCTCCTCGCGACCGCACGCCAGCAGCGCGCGGACGTGGTCGTTGACGCTATCGCGAACCGCGCTGACCGTCGCGCGATCGAGGGCCGACGTGACGCCGAACGAAAGCGTCAGCGTACCGTCCGTCGGATGCGATACGATCGTCGCGATCTCCGGAAAGCGAACCAGGAGCGTGATGATGAGACCGACGGCGTCGGTTGCTTCGCTCGGAACGCGGCGTTGAGTGGTGGGGCGCATGTGCCTCGTCGGACGTGCTGAGGTGGAGTGTGGACCGGCCCGCGGGCCGGGCGAGGTCTGTTCGAACCCGCCTCGGGCGTCCCTGGAAGGAAAACCACGTCGTGGGCCAGGGCTTGCGCTCGGGCGACCGCATCGTGGTGAGGCGGGTTTTCCCGGCACCGGCCCGCAATACGAAGTGCCGATGGGCGTACCCAGAACCCCGCTCGAGCCGCCAACCTCCGAACAGTCGGCGTTCCTCGAACGGGCGATGACCCAGTACGGCAAGGCGACCTACAATTTCGCCTTCCGGTTGACCAATAACGAGGCCGATGCACGCGACCTCACGCAAGATGCCTTCGTCCGCGTCTACCGGGCCTGGCGCTCCTTCCAGCCCGGGACCTCCTTTCTCTCGTGGATCTACCGTATCGTCACGAACTTGTACCGAGACGAACTTCGGCGTCGAAAAGGGCGTTTCTATGAAGAGCTACCCGAAGATAACGCACCACAGGAGTTCGGAGGCCAGCGACCCCTCGCAACCAACCCAATCGACGAGTATGTGGACCGTCAAGTCGGCGAACCGCTTTCAAGAGCGCTCGCCGGGCTCTCGACCGAGCAGCGTCAGGTCGTCATTCTAGCGGATATCGAGGAATATAGTTACCAGGAGATTGCGGAGATCATGGGCTGCTCGATCGGCACCGTCCGGTCGCGCTTACATCGCGCCCGGGCCCTGCTCCGCCGCCTCGTCGAGCGAGCACAACAACAAAAACAAAGATGATGGAACACTTTTCGACCGACTTTCTCGTGGACTATGCCCACGGAGAACTGACTCCTGCGGACGACGCCCGCGCGCACGCCCATATCGCCGCGTGTGCCGTCTGCCGGACCGAGTACGACGCGGCGGTCTCCCTTGGCGAACTGCTTCGTGCAGCCGCCCGCGCGGACGAACGCGAGTTGCCCGCTTTTCTAAAGGCGACCGTCTGGGAACGGGTGCGCAGCGCGGACCCCGGGCCGCTGGCCCGGTTCACCGCCCTCTTTCGGCCGGCAATTGCGGTACCGGTCGGCGCGCTCGTCGTCGCGCTCGCCTTCTTCGCCTCGCCGCTGGCCCATCGCGAGGCACAGCCGACGATCGCCGCCGGCTACTACTTGCAATCCCATGCCATTCAATCGGCCCAGTCGCCACTCTCCGAACGCGCGAGCGCAATCTCGGACGCTTTCGATTCGGGATATCCCGCCACCGGCGCGCTCAGTGGCGGCCATTAAGGCGTTTTCTCGTCTTACCGTTCTAGCGTTCGCGCTCGGGCTTCCGAGCGCGACGTTCGCTTCCGGACCCGACGCGACGACGCTCCTGCGCCAGAGTGTCGATGCGCCCAAGACCGTTTCATACATCGGCCAGCTCGATACCGTACGCTTCAGTTCGAACCGAGCGATCGCAACGATCACGAAGATCGAGCATCGCGCTCCCGGTTTGACGCGCCGTTGGTTCGTCGCTCCCGAAGCACTGTTCGGCAATTACATCGTCGATCGCGCCGGCTCGACGTATCAATTCGATACCAAGCACAGCAAAGTCATCGTGTCGCACAACGCGGCTCTCGATAACGCCGTTGCCTCGGCCGGCAATTTCGGTCGCGTCCTCGCAAATTATCGCGCGCTGATCCAGGGGTCCGAAACCGTCGCCGACCGTGCGACGGTGTCCATCGTTCTCATCAACAAGTTTACAGGAGAACGGGCGCTGCGCGTGTGGCTCGATAAGGCGACGCATCTCGTGTTGAAAAAGGAAGAGTATCACGCCAACGGATCGGTGGCGTCGCAAACGCGTTTCGATGCTTTACGATACACCAGCGAAATTCCTGAGGGTATCTTCTCGACGAACCTGCCGAGCGGCTATACGCAGCTCGCCGGAACGGACATCGCGATGATGGACAGCGATATCGATCGCGTCATCGCACAGGCCGGCTTCAAACCGTTCGAGCCGCAGAGTCTGCCGCGGGGTTTCTCGATAACCAGCGGTGACGTTCGGCAAGTCAACGGCGTGAAGACGCTCCACTTGCTGTACTCGGACGGTCTGCGTTCGATTTCGTTGTTCGAAAATGCGACCGGCGCCGCCGCGGACTTCGGAACGCTGCGACCGCAAAAGATCGTGTTCGACGGTCTGGACGGCCAATACGTCGAGGACGGACCGACGACGCTGTTGACCTGGAAAGAACACAATCTCTACTTCGCGCTCGTCGGCGATCTCATGCGCAACGAACTCGTCGATATCGCTAGGAGCGTCGTACCGTAAGAGCCCGAGGCCCGCGCTAGCCTTTGAAGCCCATCTTCGGATCGGGCTTTTTTCCGACGAGTGCAGCATCGAGCGCCTTCACGAAGTCGGCTTCGGGAACTTCACCCTCGCGGATCGCCGCAACGTTACCGTCGCGACCGATGAGCGTGATCGTCGGAAAGCCGCCCTGAAGATACTTGTGCGCGACGTCCAAGTTTGGATCGAATGCGATAGGATACGTCGCTTTATACGTGTCGGCGAAAGCGACGACGTCGGCCTGTGACTCGGGAGCCGTGCGATCGACGTTATCGGCAGCCCCGGAGACCGCGATAACGTTGACGCGTTCGCCATACTTGGCATGCACCCGATCGAGCACGGCCGTTTCGCGCTGACAGTGCGGGCACCATGTTGCGAAAACTTCGAGCAGGGTCGGCTTCCCGCCGGCCTTGGCGAGATCGAACAGACCGCTCGTGGTCGAAACGGCGAATTCCGGCGCTCTTTGTCCTACCGAAATTGTCGCGAGCGCGGTCGCGACCGACGCATTCTGCACTTGGCGATTGTTGAAGATCACGATCGCGACGACGATCGCAAGCGCGGGCAGAGCGATCGCCGCCGATATGACGATGCGACGACGATCGGCTCGGGCCTGACGTGGATTCATGCCCTACTCGTTTTCGCGTTGCGCCGGGAAACCACCGCTCGGAGCCAAAACACGATCGACCGCGAGCGCTCCCGGCGCGCGCCACGCGATGACGGCCGTGACGCCGGCGAGCGCCAGATCCGCCGCAACGTGGCCCCACGAAGGCGTTGTCGGAACGCTCGCTCCGAAGCAGCCGCAGTCAGCCGGAATGTTCCGAACGACCAGCGATCCGACGGCTACTGCGAAAAGCGCGAATTGCGCCGTCGCGACCCAGGCCGCGGCGCGCGTGAAAAGCCCGGCAACGAGATATGCGCCGAGTACGATTTCAGCGTACGGGAGTGCGACGCCCAGCGGCGCGACGACCGAAGCCGGTAAGATTCGGTAGCCGGCGACGAAGGTCGCCGTTACGACGGGCCCGTCGTGGGCCTTCAGCGCGCCCGCAACGACCAGCACGCCACCGATCAGCAAGCGCAGGGCGAAGGTCAGATACGCCATGCGTCCAGGGCGTCGGCTATTGCCCGCTGCCGCGGGGGAATCGCCCCGGGGTCGGCGACGTCGTAGCCCGTCGCGGGCGAGTCGTGCGCGCGAATCGTTTCGGCGACGGCTAGTGCGAGCGTCTCGACATCGTAGCCGCCCTCGAGACAGTAGGCGACACGTCCTCGCGTATACGTTGCGGCCGTTTCGCGAACCAAAATTGCGAGGGCGCGCGAAGCGATAACGGCATCGACCCCGAGATCGCCGACCGGGTCGCCGGCTGCGAAATCGTAACCGGCGCTCACCACGATGAGATCCGGACGCACGCGCGCGGCAACGGTGGGCAACAAGCGCTGCCAGGTCGCGACGAAGGCCTCGGTACCGAACGAATGCGGCGGCAACGGCACGTTGACGATCGCACTATCGGCATCGAAGCGTTGTTCGTCCGGACCGCCCGTACCGGGATAGGCCGGAAAGGCGTGCGTCGATACGAACGAGACGCCGTTCCCGGCGGCGGCCTGCGTCCCGTTGCCGTGGTGATAGTCGAAATCGACGACGAGGGCGCGCCCGCCGTACGTATCGACGAAGGCGCGCGCCGCCACCGCGGCGTTGCCGAAAACGCAAAAGCCCATGCCGCGCGCGGGTTCCGCGTGATGACCGGGCGGCCGGACGAGCGCGAAAGCGGCGCCACCCGTCGCGACGGCGCACTCCATCGCTGCCAGCGCCCCGCCGGCGGCGCGCCGTGCCACGTTCAACGACGATCCGTCGATGACGGTGTCGCCCGTTGACAGATAGCCGGCCCGATCGCCGAGCATCGCGATATCGCGCTTGACGCGTTCCAAGTACGCGTGAGGATGGACGCGCTCGAGTTCGGCGTCGCTCGCGTCGCGCGCCTCATAACGCGACCCGAAGAGTCCCGCGGAAGCGAGATGCGCTGCGACGCGTGCGACGCGATCGGGGGATTCGGGGTGATCGGTGTGGCGCAGATGCTCGGTATAGAGTTCGTCGTAGACGACGTTCATCGCGCGATGCTAGTGCGGCTTAGCCGTCGACTTCGACTGTGGCGATGGCGCTTTCGCGCGTTTGGCAGCACCGAGGCCCGCGATCGCCTTATCGACTTCGCCCGCGAGCGGCGAACCGGGCTTCACGAAGGCTTTGAAACGCGTGTATGCGACGCGCGCTTGATCGCGGTCGCCGTTGCTCGCCGAACATTTGCCATACACGAACAGCAACTGCGGATTCTGCTTCATGAAGGCCGGCGCGTTTTTATCGATGGCGGTGAATACTTGCGTACACTCCTTGTAATTCCGTAACTGCAGATCGGTCGTGCCGAGCCCCGCCAGGGCTTGCGGCGTACGCGCGAGTTCGAAGGAATGGCGGAACGCATCGCGCGCCGGCGCGTACTGCGCGCTCTGCGCTTGGACCTGACCGAGCGTCGCCCAGGCGGAGGGATCGTTCGGTACGATTTCGGTCAGACGCTTGAAGTAGCCGATGCCGTCGTTGCGCTTGTTCTGCGAGAGCGCGAGTTCGCCCAGGCGCTGCAAGGCGTCGGGGTTATCGCGTTTGGGACCCAGCGCCGTCCGCCACTCGCCCTCGGCGGCCGCCTGGTCCTTGCCGATCGAGATGAGGTAGTCACCGTAGGCGATATGCACGGCCGGAACGCTGCCGTACGTCGATTGCGCCCGCTTGAGGACCGCCAGCGCCTGATCGTTCATCTTTTCATCGCGATAGACTTGGTACTCTTGAATGAGCACGGCCGCTTTCGTCTCGTCGGACGGTTCCACGGCGAGCAGCTTTTCGAACGCATCGACGGCGCCCTTGACGTCGTGATCGGTCGCGAGCACCGTCGCGCGACCGAGTAAGGCGTCGGGAAACTTGGGATCGATCGCCAGCGCGCGATCGAAAACTTGGCCCGCGAGCGCGAGCGCCTTTTGTGAGACGTACGAACGCGCTTCGAGAACGACCGGCAGCGGATCTTTGGGATCGAGCTTGGCCGCGGCCTCAAACTGGGCGCGCGCGTCGTCGAACTTTCCGACTTGGCCGAGCACTAAGCCATAATTTTCAAAAACGCGTTTATCGGAGGAGTTGAACGTCGTCGCACGTTTGGCGACGCGTTCCGCATCCGAGGCGCGGTTGGTTTGAAGATACAAATTCGTCAGCGTCAGGAGAATCTGTGCGTTGGTCGGTTCGAGCGTCGTGGCGGTTTCGAAATCGTCCGTGGCCCCCTTGATACGCCCCAGCCCTTGATTCGCAATGCCGTCGAGGTAATAGACTTGCGCGGTCTTGCTGCCGAGCGAAAGCAAACGCTGCGTGAGCGAGAGGGCCTGATCGGCTTTGCCTTCGGCGAGATAGTAACCGGCCAGCTCCTGCAGCGATTCCTTATCGCTTGAGTTCGCCTTGATTTTCGCCTCGAGTCGCGGGACCGCGATCTCCGGCGGTTCGGCCGACGCCGTTGGTAAGGGCGCGGGCGAAACGGCCGCGCTCGCAGCCGGAGTCGGTGCGCCTTTTTTCGGTGCGCCAGACGCGCCGGTCGCGGCGCCCAGGGAAACGGCGAGCGCCAACGCAGTCGCGCCGGCGTGGCGGGTTCGGATCTTCAAACGCTTGTCTTTCGAAGGATTACGCGTGAACGGCCTTGATCGCTTTGGTCAGTTCGGGAACGATCTGGAAAAGGTCTCCGACGACGAGCAAATCGGCGAACTCGCCGATCGGCACGCTGCCGTCCTTATTGATCGCAACGATGGTCGCAGCCGTTCGCATACCGACCTTGTGCTGGATCGCGCCGGAAATACCGACCGCGAAGTAGAGATTGGGGCTGATCGTCTTACCGGTCTGGCCGACCTGATGACCGTGAGCGATCCAGCCGGCGTCGACCGCCGCGCGGGAGGCGCCGACCGAGCCGCCGAGCGAATCGGCCAGATCCTTGAGGATCGTCTTGAACGGTTCGGGACCACCGACCCCGCGTCCGCCCGAGACGACCGTCGACGCTTCTTCGACGGCAAGTTCGCCCGCGTCTTCGGCGACTACTTCCTCGACCTTCACGCGATACGTCTTACCGGCCGGCTTGTCCAGCTGCACGATTTCACCCGCGCCGGGACTCGGCACGGCTTTGAACGAGTTCGGCCGCACGGCGGCCATGCCGAAGTCGCCCTTGAGCGCGCACGTCGTGACGATCGTGCCGCCGAGCTTGGGCGAGAGGCAACCGACTTTGCCGCCCTCGACGACGAAATCCGTGATGTCGGCGTTCTGACCGCAAGCGAGCCGCGCCGCCACCCGGCTGCCGATGTCGCGGCCGATGAAGGTATGTGGCACGAGGATCAGCGACGGCCCGACGCTTCTGGCGGCGGCTTCCAAGTAATCGACCGAGGGGTCGACCATGAACGACTCGATTTCCGGATCTTCCGAGACGTGGATCGTATCGAAGGGATATTGCTGGATGGCGGCCGCCGCAGTTGCGGCGCCGTTACCGAGGACGACCGCGTGAAGGCTGCCGCCGAGCGCACTCGCGAGTTCTTTGGCTTTGGTCGCCATCTCGTAGGAAACGCGGCGCGGGACGCCGGCGGTGTGTTCGATGAAAACGATGACGTCGCGCATCAGACGAGTTTTCGCTCGCGCAGAAAGTCGACGATTTTTCGAGCGCCCGCGACGGCGTCGGTGGCTTGGAAAACCTCGCCCTTACCGCGGGCGGGCGGCGTGGTCGTGGCGATGAGTTCGGTCCGCGCGCCTTCCTGTCCGACCGGCTCGTCGACCCCCACCGTCGCCAGTGACTCGATCGCGATCGTCTTTTTCTTCGCGCCCATGATGCCTTTGAGCGAGGGGTAGCGGGGCTGATTGATCGACTTCGTCACGCTCACCAGTAACGGCAGTTCGGCGCTCACGCGCGCGTAGCCGTTGTCCATTTCCCGCTCGGCTTTGACCGACGTGCCGTCCACCTCGAGCTTGCGGACGTACGTGATCCCCGGAACCCCGAGATATTCCGCCAGCGCCCCCGGCAGCTCGCCCGTAATGGAATCCGTGGACTGCGTGCCGCAGAGCACGAGGTCGAAGCCCTTGCTTTTTATCGCTTGCGCGAGCACGTAAGCGGTGCCCCAGACGTCGGAACCGGCGGCCTTCGCGTCGACCACCATGAGCGCGTCGTCGGCGCCCATCGCGAGCGCCTTGCGGACGATCTCCTTGCCCGATTCCGGCGCCATGGTCACGACGGTAACGGTCGAATCGCCGCCCGCTTTCTCTTTGACTTGCAGCGCCGCTTCCAGCGCGTACTCGTCGAAAGGATTGAGCACGGTCTCGACGCCGCCGCGCACGAGACGCTTCGTTGCGGGATCGATGCGCTTATCGGCGCTCGTATCGGGCACGAGCTTGACGGTGACGACGATCTTCAAATCGCTGGCGAGCCTCCGAGGTCGGGGAAAGGCAAACTCGTCGCGTTTAAGTTTTTGCTCTCGGCGGCCCTGCCGCGGCTAGCGGCGGGCGGTTTGCTCGATTCGCTGCAGGACGCTCGCCAGGTGGTAAACGTCTTGACGCTGGTCGGGGGTGATGTGCAGTTTCGAATCGACGTAGCGCAGATATTGGTGAGCGGTATACGCCGTTCTCAGCGCTGCGCCGCTTTGGCCGAGGCCCAGTTCGTCCGCCGCTGCGAATGACAACATCTCGGCCGCATTTCGATACGTGGCGAAGACCCTGGCCCCGCGGCTCAGCTCGCGCGGATACGCGTCCGCCGCACTGCGACAGTAGGCGAGCGATTGCGCGTAACGTCCCGCGGCGTTGAACGAGCGGCATGCTTCGGTGATAGGTCCCAGGGGACTTACGTAGTCGGGATCCTCCGCCGCTCGCAGGCCGAGCGGTTGCAGCGCGAACAGCGCCGCGAAAACCGCCAAGGCGCTCGCGCCGGCCCGCATTACTGGGAGATCACCATCTGCGACGTACTGTGCAAAGCCTGCGCCGGCAGCGGCAGAGCGACGAAAGCGAAATTATAGGTGAGCTTGATATTGACGTAACAGCCGGGATCATAGCAATCGGCGCCGTTGACTTGCTGCCACGTGATCGCCGGCGCCGGCGTCAACTGGGTTTGATCGATTCCGGTGACCTTCGAAAGCATGAAGTTCCTGATCGCCGTCTCGCAGGTGGCCTTATTATTGGGCTTGCACGCCGCGGCGTTGACGATGGCGAAGCGCGTTCCGACCCGCGCCGCCTGGCCGACGAGATCGTAGGCGAACAGCGCGCGACCGAATTCGATGACGCCGAAGATCAGCGTTAGGGCAATCGCTCCACCGAGCGCGAATTCGACGATGACCTGACCCCGCTCGCCGTGCCGTCTCACGACGGCGTGACCTGTTGGGAGGCGGTGCGCGTGATCGTCAGCGAGCTCGGAAGGCCGGGGAAAACGACAAACGGGTTGAACTGCTTCGCAACGACGTCTTGCACGTAGGTGTCGCGCGGATCGGACGCGGCGCACGGCGACACGCCCGAACACGAAACGTGGGCTGCGTGATTGCTTTCGCAAGTACAGAAGGTACCTGAGGTCACCGCCAAACCCGATAGATCGACCGCATCGGCCTGCACGGCAGTGGCAATCCCATTCTGATCGTTCGCATAGACCGGACTCTGGGCACCGTACTGCACTCCGGCGCGAGCTCCGTTCCCGACCTCGATGCCGTCGTACATATACGTGCCGACTTCGATCGTGCCAATGAGAAGCAAGAGCAGAAACGGTGTCATGATGACGATCTCGAGTACCGCGGCACCGCGCTCACAAGTTGCGAATGCGGCCGGCAGCCTGCGGCGGTCGGCCGTTGGGGCGCTCACTGTGAGAGCACCACGTGCGTAGCGAATAGTGACGTGTTAAACGGCACCTGTCCACCGAGCGTCGGATCGACCACGATGCCTTGACTATTGCCGCCGCCGTTTTCCCGGATACCGTCGATGACTAAGAAGGCGAAGGTCACGCCACCGCCGTTGGCCGTGATATGCGCCGAAGGAGCGTAGAAGACGCCGTCCCATATCGACGCGCCGTTACCGCCGCCGTTTAGCACGACGTCGTTCGTATTGCCGGGCGGTTGATAAAAAGCGATGCCGGCGGTCGGGCCCGTCGTTGGCGCGCTGAAATACGGGTGTCCCGCCCCGAGCCCGCTCGCTCCCATCGAACCATCGACGTTGACGACCGTGACCCCGTCGCCCGAAATCGCACCGGAAACGCCGCCGTAGACGTAATAGAGACCCGGTCCCAGCGTCGTTCCTGAGTTGCAGCAACCGCTGATCACCGCGTAACCGGGGGGTGCCGGAGCAAAGACCGAGCTGCTGTTGGAGACGTTAACGGCTTGGCCGCTCGGTGGTATCGGCTGCCTTTGCAGATACGCGCAAGCCGGAATTCTGAAGCATGGGTCCAAGAGTGGGCTCTGCACCTGGTGAATTTTCGTCGGATCGTAACTGCCGGCATTGGGCCCCGAACTTCCGTACCAGATGAGGCCGGTGGTCGCGGGATCGAAGCCCGGAACGCTGACGTTTCCGTTCGTCGCAGCCGCGCACTTCAGGATCTTGACAAGTTTATTGCCCTTCATCGTAAGCTCGCCCTTGCCGCTGGGATCGTCTTGCAAACCGAGCTGATAGAGACAAGCCGTAGCGTCGGACTGCATCACGGCGACCGCGTGCGCGCCGACCGATGGATTGACAGAGCCGAAGATGCCGCCGAAGAATTGCGGTTGTTTCTTGTGGATGTAGACTTCGACCGCGCTACCGGCGGGATACGGCGTCGCACCGGTGACCGGCGGCGTGTTCGCGGTCGGCGGACTGTTCACGGCAACTTGCACGTTTCCGGTCGAGCCGTCATCGGCGAATCCGTTGTCGGAGGCGGCGTTTCGCGCGGCCGTCGTCACTTCGGCCGGGGCGGGAACCCCGGGCGTCGTCGTATAGTACAGGCGGATCGCTCCCGCGACCGCGGCGCTGTCGGCGGCGGACTGTTCGAGCCGCTGCTGATACCGGTAGTAGCCGACGTCGACCGCGAGCGAAATCATACCGAGCACGGCGACGATCCCGAACGCGAGCAACGGAAGAACTTGCCCGCGCTCGCGATGAAAGCGATCCTTCGTACGACAGACGCTGAGCTTGAGACTTGTCATGCCGATGTTATCGACGATCGCGCTGAAGAATTTCACGTTCGCCGTTATGACGGGCGTCACTCGCAGAAGTAACGACAGACTAGATTATGGTGTCAGTTGTTGGACCGCCGTGCGCGTGATCGTTATCGTGCTCGGGATGCCCGGAAACGTGAGAAACGATGTGAACGAACCCGCCGCGATGACGTGCAGGTACGTGTCCACCCGATCGTTCTTCGCGCAGGACGGCGAGACGACGTACTGCGTACCCGGCGCGCTCTCGCACGTGAAGTACGTCGTGACGTCGGCGGCGGTCGGGCGCGTCATCGTGACCTGCCCGGCGTCGGCCATTGCTGCGGCGATGATGCCCGGCGTATCGAGATAGCGCGCCGGAAGCGACGACGTCGACCCTTGCGCACCGTATTGAACCGCCGCTCGCGCGCCGTTGCCGATCTCGATCGCGTCGTACATATACGTTCCGACTTCGACGGCAGCGATCGTCAAGAAAATGAGCAAAGGCGCGATGAGTGCCACTTCGAGCACCGTCGCGCCGCCGTCGGCTTGGAAGCGGGAGAGCGCTTTCCTGTGGCGTCGTCCATCGCCGTGAATCACTCAGCGAGAGCCGCGTGAGTCGGCGTTAGAGCCTGCTGCACGGCCGTCAAGCTGGGCCCGAGATTCGGGTCAACCGTCAGCGCTTTCTGGCCGTTGATATTGATGCCCGCGATAACCAGCTCCGCGTAGTTATCGAGTTTGCCGTTGCTTTGGAAAACGGAGGTCGGCGCGTAATAGAGACCGTTCCACGTTGTCGGCGTGCCGTTGCCGGTAAACCCCGACGAATTGGAGGGAGGCTGAAAATAGGCGATGCCGGCGGTCGGACCCGTCGACGGCGCGGTCACCGTCGGTACGTTGCCCCCGCCTTTGTTGCCGTTGATCAAAAACGCACCATTGACGTTGACGATGGTAACGCCCGTTCCCGAGACGCCGGCGGAGATGCCGCCGTAGATATAATAGATGCCGGGATTGAAAAACGTCGGAGTCGTGATGCCGCCTCGCACGTAAACTGCTGAGCCCGATGGAACCGCCGTCAACGTAGACGAATCGGAAACGGCGCTAGCCGGTGGCGTCGCGGGGAGAGCCTGCGCGCTCAGGTAAGCGCAACTCGGGATGCGCAAGCACGGATCGGTCAGGGGGGTCGGAATTTGAACGACGGGTCCGCTGTACGTGTTTCCGAAATTCGGCGCCGTGGTACCGTACCAGGCTAATCCGGTCGCGGTGAAAGTTCCGCCGACGCTGACGGGGCCGTTTGCAGAAACGCTGCAGTTTATCGCGTTGACGGAACCGGCAGCCAAGTTGATGTACGACGTCGTAGCCAGTTGATAAAGGCAGGCCGGCTTCGGATCGAGCACGTGTGTCGCGACGGAACGGGCGGAAACCGTCTGATTCGGCGTTCCGAAAGCGCTCGCAAAGTATGCCGGCTGCTTTTTCGAAATGACGACTTCGACGGCCCCGTTGTCGGTAGCGTGCGTGCCCGTCAGCGGCGGATTGTTGACGGTGACCGTGACGTTGCCGATACCGTTATCGTCCGCAAACCCGTTCTTTGCCGCGTCGCGTTGGGCGGCGTCCTTGACCGAAGTGGGCGGCGGCGTCGGAGCGGTCGCCGTGTAGTACGTCGCAATGCTGCCGGCCACCGCGGCGCTATCTGCGGCGGACTGCTCGAGACGCTGCTGGTAGCGCCAATAGCCGAGATCGACTGCCAGAGCCAACATCGCCAACAGCGCGACGATACCGACGGCGACGATCGGTATGAGTTGGCCACGCTCGAGGCGGCGGCGGCACTCGCCGTCGGTCGCGCTCATAGTGGGTTCGAGAGCGTGCATATACACGTCTTTCGACCGCTGGCCCGTGGACTGTAGCGCAGGAGCGTGCCGCGCGCGAGTTTGGGACGACCGGGAGTCGAACCCGGATGCTCTTGCGAGCGGCAAATTTTAAGTCTGCTGTGTCTACCGGTTCCACCATCATCCCACGGCCGGGCTCTTCGCTCTGCCCGGAGGCCCTCACTCCGTCGAGCCGCTCCCCGCCACGGTGCCGAGCAGATACCCGAGCAGGAGGTCGTTCGCTTCAAGCAAGCCGTCCGCGACGTCGAGCGCGCGCAGCGCTTCCGAGAGCACGAGCGCCCCGCCGGCAAGTATATCGGCCCGTTGTGCGAGCATTCCCGGCAGCGCGCGACGCTGCGCCAGATCGAGATCCAGCAGCCGTTCGATGGTGCAATCAACGGCAGCGCGGGCGAGCGTCGTGCCGGACACGGCATCGACGTTGGTTGCGCTCACGATGGCGGCGATCGTCAGTGGCGTGCCCGCGACGCAGCGCACCTGCGCCACGGGCGTCAGTTCGCGCAACGGCGCAAGCGCGGCACGGATGGCGCAGCGGGCCTCTTGGGCAGCCGCGCGGGCGACGGCGCCGGACGAGCCACCGAGCAGCGCCGGGAAGCGCTCGGCGACGCGCACCGAACCGATCTCAATCGAGCGGACGGCCGCGACCGCGCCGTCGATGCCGACCGCACATTCGGTGCTGCCGCCGCCGATATCGAGCACCGCGATGCGCGCGCCGTCGCACGCGGCGTCGGCCGTCGCCCCGCCAAAACTGGCGGCGGCTTCTTGCGCGCCCGAGAGCACGCGCAGCGGCACGCCGGCGACGGCGAGGATGCGCGCGGCGAACTCTGCTGCGTTGCTCGCACGACGTAGCGCGCTCGTGGCGATGCAGGCGAGCGCGGCGTTATAATCGCGCGTGAGGGCAACGAATCCGGCGACCGCAGCGAGGGTTCGTCGCATCGCCTCGGGCGAGAGCGGACCGTTCTCGCGCAGGCCCTCGCCGAGCCGCGTTCCGATCTGCCGGTGGTCGAGTCGTACGACCCCGCCGCCGGGGCGATCGCGAACGACCAGGACGCGGATCGTATTGGTGCCGAGCGAAATGACGGCGCGGGTGGCTAGTACCGTTTTCCGGCCGAAGCCGCGCGCGCCCGCTGGATGCGCCCGAGAAAGTGCTCGTAATTTTGATTCGCAATGCCGGCGAACACCGTATCGATGATGGTGAGCTGTGCGATGCGGCTCGACGTCGCATCGGATCCGAACGCCGTCTCTTTGGCGGCGGTGAAAAGCCTGATGCTCGCGACTTTCGTAATCGGCGACGTCGCGCGATGCGTGATGCAGATCGTCGTCGCACCGGCGTTGTGCGCGTTCTCCAGCGCATCGCAGACGTCGCGCGAGGCGCCCGTATGCGAAATGCCGAGCGCTACGTCCCCGGCCGACAAGAGTGACGACGACATCGCCATCAGATCGCTATCGCTCAGCGCGACGGCCGATATGCCGAGCTTCATGAATTTGTGATACGCATCGAGGGCGAGCGGGGCGCTGCCGCCGATACCGTACACTTCGACGCGCCGCGCACGGGCGAGCGCCTCGACCGCCTTTGCGAGTTCTTCGTCTGAAAGCACTTCGATCGTATCTTTGAGTGCCTGGACGTTCGCTTGAAAGATCTTCGTCTTGAGCGCCGGCAAGGAATCGCCCGACTCGATTTGCTCGTAGACCGTCTCGGTCGGGCCGACCAGATCGCGCGCAAGCATGATCTTGAATTCTTGATAGCCCTTGTAGCCGATTTTCTGGCAGAGGCGCACGACCGTCGATTCGCTCGTCTGCGTGCGTTCGGCGAGCTCCGTCACCGTAAGATAGATCAGTTCTTCGGCGTGCTTGAGAATGAAATCGGCGACGCGCTGCTCGGCCGTCCGTAAGGTACCGTACGTTCCTCCGATGCGGACGAAGCATCCGGGAACGTTGACCGGCTCGATGCGGGCGTCGGCGGACGACTTCACGCGCTGCGCTTTCTACGTTCCGTCGGCGCGCGCCTCAAAGAGCCGTGCGCGTCTCTTCTTGCGAATGAAGTGGCGTTCCGCCGGCGGCATCCGATCGGAGGGTGCCCATTCTCGAGTCGCTTTGAAATACGCACCGATACGCGCTTCGAACGCGTCGTCGAAGATCGTGCCGGGCGGTACCTGCGGCTCGTCCGCACGCGTCGCAGCGGAGGCCGCGTTCGCGAGCGCGACCGTGCGGTGACGGCCGTGCGTATCGACGGCCACCTCGAGCGGCGTTCGCGTCGCAAGGCTCGCTGCGTAAGCGGGCCGGTTCGCAGCGAGCTCGGGCGCCCCGATGGTCGCGAGCGAGCCATCCTCCAGCCGCACCGTCGCGCCGTGATGATGGATGCTGATCACGGTACCGCGCACGATCGTCAAAGCGATTCGCCCGCGCTACCGCGCACGTAAATGATTTCTTCGCGCGGCCCGACCAACCGCAACTTCTCATGAATTTCCGGGACCGCTCCAGCGGCGCTTTGCAAACGTTCGATCGTGCGCATCTGTCGTGCCTTACGTTGACGCAGTTCCGCGATGTCGGCTCGCGACGCCGATAACTCGTGGGCGACGGCCAGGTTCTTCGCGAGAATACCTTCGAACTGCATGCCCACGACGCCGAGCACGCATACGATTGCAATCACGAAAGCGAGCCGGCTCGCGACGCGTAGGACGCGCGCCGGTTTGGGACGGCTCACGGCAGGGCGCTCGCAAGCCGAGCCTGCGTCGCTTCGTGGACGGAACCGATGCGGCGAAACTTCGCGTACCGCGCGTCGCGCAAGTCGCGCGACGAGCGATGTTCGAGCGCGCGGAGTTCCGCGTCGATCGTATCGAGCACGCGGGTAACGAAGCCCCCCGTATCGCGGTGCGCGCCGCCCAGAGGCTCGGGAACGATGCGATCGACGATGCCGAACCGGACGAGATCGTCGCTCGTCAGCTTGAGATGTTCGGCAGCCTCGGGCGCGCGCGCCGCGTCGCCCCACAGTATCGCGGCACAGCCTTCGGGCGAGGCGACGCTGTACACGGAGTTTTCCGCCATGATCACGGTATCGGCGAGCGCGATAGCGAGCGCTCCGCCGGAACCGCCTTCGCCGACGATGGTCGCCACCACGGGCACATCGACTTTCGCGAGCGCCATCAGACATGCGGCGATCGCTTCGGACTGCGCGTGTTCTTCGGAGGCGACACCGGGATCCGCTCCCGAAGTATCGACCAGTGTAACGATCGGTAATCCGAAGCGTGACGCGAGCTCCATGAGCCGCTTCGCCTTGCGATAGCCTTCCGGCGAAACCATGCCGAAGTTGCGCCGGATGTTTTCTTTCGTATCCCGGCCCTTCTGCTGCGCGAGCACCATGACGCGCCGGCCGCGCAACCGCGCAAAGCCGCCCACGAGCGCCTGATCGTCGCGAAAATGACGGTCGCCGTGAAGTTCGTCGACGCGGTCGAACGCCGCGAGATAATCGTTCGCGAGCGGCCGTTTGGGATGGCGCGCCATGTTGACGCGCTCCCATGGCGTAAGGTGGCCGAAGAGATCCTGTAGCAGCGCGCGATATTTCTCTTCTAATACGGCGATGTCTCCGGTGCTCGCGAGCCCGCGCGCGTGCAGCGCCGCGATACGCGCCTCGAGTTCCGCGAGCGGACCCTGCTCTCGTTCGACGATCACGTTCATCTAGACGGCGAACTCCGGAACGGCTTTGAGCGCCGGCGCGATGCGTTTGCGATCGACGGCGTAATCGAGCGTGCGCACGAGCGTCGCGCGCAAAACGTCGCGCGCGACGACCATGTCGATATGACCCTTCTCGAGCAAAAATTCGGCCGTCTGAAAATTATCGGGCAACTTCTGGCGCAGGGTCTGTTCGATCACGCGGCGGCCCGCAAAACCGATCGATGCGTGCGCTTCGGCGATGACGATGTCGCTTTGAAAAGCGAACGAAGCGGAGACGCCGCCCGTCGTCGGATCGGTGAGCACCGTCACGTACAGATTGCCGTCGGACATGAAGCGTTCGATCGCGAGCGTGGTCTTGGCCATCTGCATGAGCGCGAGCATGCCTTCTTCCATTCGCGCGCCACCGCTTGCAGTAAAGACGATGCACGGCAGCCGGCGCCGGCGTGCTTCTTCGAAGAGGTGCGCGATACGCTCGCCCACGACGGTGCCCATCGTTCCGCCGCGAAAGTTAAAATCCATCACGCCCAGCGCCACCGGAAACCCGTCGAGCGTTGCGAAACCCGTGACGACCGCTTCGGAGAGCTTGGACTTCTCACGATCCGCTTCGAGCTTCGCGACGTATGGGCGCTTATCGACCCATTGCAGCGGATCACCGGGTACGAGTTCGGTTCCGATCTCCACGAAGTCGCCGTCGACGAGCATGTTGATGCGGTCGTAGGCGTGCATCCGGAAATGGTAGGTGCACTTCGTGCAGACCGAAAGATTGGCTTCGAGATCTTTGCGATACAGCATCTCGCCGCACGACGGACATTTCGCCCACAACGCGGCGTCGGTCGCCGGTGCGCCGACCTCGCGGATGCGCCGCAGCCAATCGGGAATCGGCATCAGGCGCGCTCGCTCTCGCGGGCCACGAGCGACGGCGTCTGCGGCGCGCTCCGGCCTTTGGGAAAGAAGCGCCCGCCATATAAACGACGCAGCTGCTTGAGATAATTCGTAATCTCTTTGCCGTTGAGCTTCGACTCCCCGACGATGCGGTCGGTGAACACGTACGGCACTTCAACGAATTTGCCATAGCGCGCCTTCGCCGCGACTTCCAGTCCGATCTTGAAGCCGATGGGATCGAGCGCAACGCCTCGCAGTGCCGCGCGCTTGACGAGCAAAAACCCACTGGTGATGTCGCGGATCGGCGTTAGCGGCCACGCCAGCGCGCACGCCACGATCGACGTCACTTTGCGTTTGAGCGGCCAATTCGTTATCCCGCCGCCTTTGACGTAGCGGCTGCCGACGGCGAGTCCGTACCGGCCCGAAGCGAGGGCGGCGACCAGTTGCGGGACGACTCTGGGATCGTGACTGAGATCGGCGTCCATGCAGCCCAGCGCTACGGACTCGGGCCGCGCAAAATTCCAACCGTCGATGACGCCGCTGGAAAGCCCCAGTTTGCCGGGACGGTGCAGGCAGCGCACCGGATATCGCGCGGCCAGACGGTCGACGATCACGCCCGTGCCGTCGGGAGAATTATCGTCGACCACGACGAGTTCGCCATCGAGCCCGCCGTTGCTGAAGATCTGCGCGAGTTCCACGATGAGTTTCTCGATACCGCCGGCTTCGTTATACGTCGGGATGACGATCGTGAACTTCACGCGCGGGCGGACCTGACCAGCGTCATAAGCCGTCTTTATACGCCTAGCGCCGCGCTCTCTCATGCTCGCGCCCCTCGTGTCGCGCTAGAGATCGCCGCTCGCGTAGCGCAGCGCGCTCGCGGTGACCAGGCCCGCGGTCTCGGTTCGCAAAATGCGGCTGCCGAGCGAAATCAAGCGCCCCCCCGCGCGTTCGCACGCCGCGCTTCGTCTTGTGAGAACCCGCCTTCGGGACCGATCACGACGAGCACGCGTCGCGCGCCGTCGAGCAACGCCGGGAGACGCTCGCGCAGCGCAATGCCGTCCGCAAGCTCCCACGGCACGAGCACCCGATCGTAGTCGGCGAACGATGCGAGCAGCGCCGCCAGCCCCAGCGGCAGCGCGACCTCCGGCACGTCGGTGCGACCGCACTGCTGCGCGGCACTCTTGGCGAGCCGGCGCCAGCGCTCGAGTTTTCCCGCCCGCTCGCCGAGGCCGACGGTGCGCGCGCCGACAAACGGGACGATGCGCGCGATGCCGAGCTCCGTCGCCTTCTCGACGACGAAATCCATCTTCTGACCTTTGGGAATCCCTTGCGCGAGCGAGAGTTCGAGGGCCGCGGGCGGCGGGGCGGCGAGTTGGCGCCCGAGCGAGGCGCTGGCGAACGCGCCGTCGACGACGAGCGATGCGGCGAAAATGCGGCCCCCCGAATCGACCACCTCGAGCGCGTCGCCGTTGACCCCGCGCAAGACGACCAAAATTTTTCGCGCATCGTCGCCGGGTAGGCGCACGAGATCGCCGGGCGCGTAGACACCGGAGACGAAAAATCGCTTCGCGTTAATCGGGCCGGAACGCATCCTTGACGCGCTCGAAAAACGTCGGATGGTCGATGTGATCGCCCGCGACTTGCGCATACTCTTCGAGCAGCTCACGTTCGCGGCGCGACAGTTTCGACGGCACGACCACATGCACGCTCGCCAGCAGATCGCCGCGAGCGGTGCCGCGCACCGTCGGCATGCCTTTGCCGCGAAGACGGTACGTCGCGCCGCTCTGCGTGCCGGCGGCGATCGCGCACGGCACCCCGCCATCGAGCGATTCGATTTCGAGCGTCGCGCCGAGCGCCGCCTGCGTGAACGTGATCGGAACGTCGATGTAAAGATCGCTGCCGTCGCGCCGGAAACGGCGATGCGCCGCGACACTGAGATAGACGTAGAGGTCGCCCGCGGGGCCGCCGCGCGCGCCGCCTTCGCCGCTACCGGTAACGCGAATGCGGCTGCCATCGTCGACGCCTGCCGGAATTTTGACCGTCAGCGTCCGGTTCCGTTCGACGCGGCCGCGGCCGCGGCATGTCTCGCACGGGGTCGGCACGATCGTGCCTTCCCCATTGCACTTCGTGCACGTCGTCTGCGTGACGAACTGGCCGAGCGGCGTTTGCCGGGTGGCGCGCATCGCGCCGGTTCCGCCGCAGCGGTCGCAGCGCATGACCAGCGTCCCCGGTTTGGCACCGGTGCCGGTACACGTCTCGCATTGGCCCAGATGGTTAAACGAGAGTTCGCGCTCGGCCCCGCGAAACGCGTCTTCGAGTCCGATCTGCAGATCGTAGCGCAGGTCGGCGCCGCGCTGGGGCCCCGCCGGACGCTGCTGTGCGCCGCCTTGGCGTGCGCCGAAGAACATGTCGAAAATATCGCCGAAGCCCTCGCCGCCCGCGCCGCTCGCGCCGTTGGGGCCCGCGGGTACGCTGCCGTAGCGATCGTAGTGTTGACGTTTTTGCAGGTCGCCGAGAATCTCGTACGCCTCGTTGATTTCTTTGAAGCGCGCTTCCGCCGTCGTTTTGTCGTCGGCAACGTCGGGATGATATTTTCGCGCGAGACCGCGGTAAGCACGCTTGATATCCGACTCGGTTGCGTCTTTTTCGACGCCGAGCACGGTATAGTAGTCGGTCGGCACGGTCCCCTAACGAAGTTCGGTGTTGGCGAGATGGCGGTTGAGCGATTGCGCGGTGCCGCTCGCGAGCGCGAGCAGGCGCGCATACGGCATGCGCCGCGGCCCCAGGATGGCGAGTAGACCGACCGTTTCGTCGCCGAAACGATACGGGACCGTCACGATGCTGCACTCGGTAATTTCGTCGCTACCGAGTTCGTGACCGATCTTGATGCTCGGCCCGTCGCCTGTCATCGCATCGGCGACGAGATCGTAGAGCACTTTCTGCTCTTCGATGATACGCAAGATCGAGCGCAGCTTCCGAAGATCCTGGAATTCCGGCTGATCGAGTAGGTGTTGCGCGCCGCTGGACATGACGGTCGGCGGCACGTCGGCACGCGCCGCATCGGCAAACGCGCGGGCGAGGACGCCTGCCAGTTCGAGCGGTAAGCGTGCGTCGCCGACGATCCGGTCCAGATCCGTTACGGCGATATCGCGCATGGTCTTGCCGCTCAGCGCGGCGTTGCAGCGATTCGAAAGCACCGTCAGTTCGTCGGCTTCGACGCTCGGGTGTTCGAATGAATGGTTGGCCGCGACCCCCAGAGACGTTACTACGATCGCGAGCCCGCTGCGCTCCGAAAGCCAAATCAACTGGACGTGCCGGAACGTTTGCGAATCGCGCGCCGGCGCGACGACGAAGGCGACGTTGCGCGAGAGCTGGCCGAGCAGACGCGTCGTGTGTTCGATGACGCCGTCGAGTTCGCGGCTGGCCGCCCGGAACTGATCTTGAATGCGGACCTGCTCGTCGTCCTGCAACGGCTCCGGCCGCATGAGCTGGTCCACGTACGTCCGATACCCCGCATCGGAGGGCACCCGTCCCGCAGACGTGTGCGGCTGGACGAGATAACCGCCAGCTTCGAGTTCCGCCATTTCGTTACGGATCGTCGCCGAGCTCACGCCCAAATTGTATTTCTGCGTGAGCGTATTCGATCCGACCGGTTCCGCCGTCGCGACGTATTCGTAGACGACCGTCGCCAGAATGAACGCCTTCCGCTTATCGAGTTCGGGGCGGACCGGCTTCGGCTCGGACACCTACGTTTTAGCAGTAATGGCGAAGGAGTGCCAGCATTACCCCGTACCGTACTCGATTTCACCTCGGGGGTCAAGCCGGCGAGTCGCGCCACTTAAAATCTTACCATGGACGGTATCGTCGCGCCAAAAATGACCTTACCGGCGGGAGCCGGCGAACGGCGCCCCATGGGACCACAAGCG
>JAABUZ0100000582.1_pt1 | contig 87444 bp, 91 predicted proteins | sample 5562091 | NCBI WGS metagenome assembly JAABUZ01 (sample SAMN12813069, study PRJNA571459) | rock metagenome | isolation source: Antarctica rocks | place: Antarctica: Victoria Land, Linnaeus Terrace sud | collected 2015-12-21
GTAAACGTGCCGGATCAGGTGCTGGTCGTCCGGCTTTCGCCCCGGCGGGCGCAGACTACGCCAAAACGGCCGAAGCGGCGGGCGCGATGAGGCGCGGAGCATCTCGGCATCACTTCTTCGGCGTCACACTCATGTCGCGGAGGCCGCCGGGGCGGAAGGCGACAATGAGCGTGGTCAGCAGGGAGATCATGGCGCAGATCACGATGGTTGTCGGGGCGTTGGTCAGCCCCGCGAGCCAGCCGGCGAACAGCGACCCGAAGGGGATGGTGCCGATGAACATCAGGGTGTAGATGCTCATCACGCGCCCGCGCAGGCGATCGGGGACGTGGAGCTGCATCAGCGTGTTGCTGGTGGCGAAGCACAGGACGAAGCCGTAGGAGACGATAGTCATGGTGAGGTACGCCAGCCAGAGCGTCCGGGACAGCCCGAAGACGACCAGCACGACGGTCGCGAGCAGGCTGCCGGCCATCAGCATGTTGCGCTGGCGGCGGGCGTTGCCGAGCAGGGCGACGGTCAGCGCGCCGCCAAGCGCCCCCACCCCGCGCACAGTCTCCATGAAGCCGAAAGCCGCCACTTGGACCTTGTCGGACGAGTGCGGCAGGAGCGTGTAGCGGACGAAGACAGGGATCAGGACGTTGAACGAGAACGCGAACAGGCCGAACGATCCGACCAGGATGACGAGGTTGCGGACGGTCGGCGTGGAACGGACGTAGGCAAAGCCCTCGCGGGTGCTGTTCCAGACGCCGCGCAGGGTGTTGTCGGCCTTGGGCATAGCCCCCGCCGAGCGCGGCGGGACGCGGATGAGCAGCAGCCCGGCGATGACGGCCAGCGAGAGCGCGGCGTTGCCCAGGAAGGCGACGCCGATGGAGACGCCGATCTTGAGCAGCAGGCCCGCGACGGCCGGCCCCAGCGCGCGGGCGGCGTTGAAGATGCTGGAATTGAGGGCGACGGCGCTTGGCAGGTCCTCCTTGCCGACCATCTCGGCGATGAACGACTGGCGGGTCGGCATGTCGAAGGAGGCGAACAGGCCGGACAGACCGGCGAAGAACAGGACGTGCCATATCTGCACGGTCCCGCGTACCGCCAGGATGCCCAGGCACAGGGCGGTCAGGATGAGGCCGCTCTGGGTCACCAGGAGCAGCTTGCGCTTGTCCACGCGGTCGGCCACGACGCCCGCCAGCAGCGTAAATAGAAAGATCGGCAGGCCCCCGGCGAAGTTAACCCAGCCGGAGTAGAAGTTCGCGGTCGCCTCGACGGCGGCATTATGACCGCCTTGCACGGCCTGAAGGGGCACATGGGCGCCGTGGTGCAGGGCGGGATCCACGAGCAGGACGATGAGCCAGCCTTGGGCCAGGTTCTGCGCCCAGGTGCCGATGAGGGAGATGAGCTGGCCGAACCAGAAGATGCGGAAGTTGCGATTGTGGAGGGCGCGGAACGCGCCGGGCTTGGGGCCGGGCTGCAAGTCGTGCGCCCCTTCGGGTCTTTCAAGCCGTCCGCGCTCCGCCTCGTGTTCGGCGGCGTCCCGGCATTCATCCTCGAACGCCTCGGCTTCCAGTCGCGTATTTCCCATTTGTTCTCTTTCAGCAGGTTTCCCAAGCGTAGTTTACCCCCAAAACAGGTTCCTTGACCCCTCACGCGCAAGCCGGGCTATCGTTGGCCGGCTACTCATGGCCGCCTGACGGTTCTTCCGCCAGTCCTTCCGGCAGTCCGACACAGCGAACCCCCCGCTCGGACAGGGCGCGCAGGAGGAGCGGCAGAGCGGCCACGGTCGCGGCATTGCCTGGCCCGTCATGCAACAGGATAATCGCCCCCGGTCGAAGGCGGCGCAGGACGTTCTGCGTCACGCGCGCCGGGTCTTCTTCCGCATAGTCCCGCCCGTCCCCGCTCCACCCAGCCAAACGACACCCGGCCCGATGGGCCGCCCAGAGCACGCCGGGCGACTTGAACCCATAAGGCGGGCGCAGCCAGGGGGACACGGCGGCGTCGGGACAGGCGCGGCGAATGGCCTCGCGCGTCCACTGAATTTCGTCCCATATTTGCCCATGACGCAGCAGCACGAACGGGCGGTGCCGGTAGCCGTGGAGGCCGACCGCGTGGCCTTCGGAGATGATCCGCCGCAGCAAATCCGGCGAACGGTCTATTGCTTCCCCCAGCACGAAAAACGTTGCGCGAACATCAGACGCGCGCAGGGCGTCTAGGACGGCGGGCGTCGTTTCCGACGAAGGGCCGTCGTCAAAGGTCAGCGCGACGGCCTGTTCGGGTATCGGCAGGCGCGTCAGGATGGGCAGCCCCCAGGACCAGCGGGCGACGAAGACAAACGCGAAATACAGGCACAGCGCGGGCGTCAGGAACAAGCCCAGCGCGCGCGGGCCGGTCAGGGGCCAGTGCAGGGTTCCGTGGGCCGCCAGCGCTAATAGACTCGCCTGTGCCGTCCGCACGGCGATGATTTGGTAGACCGGGTTGGCGTCCTTCATCGCTCCACCAGCCGCGCCTTCATCGCGGAGGCTACCAGGGGCCAGGACATCATGCGCGGCCGCAGGTACTCGCCGATCCCCTGCCCCGTCTCAGCCCCCTCCCCGTTATCCAGCGTCGCCGCGCACAGGGCACGGACGTAGAAGGGCGCGCTGTCCAGCCGCGTCCCGAACTCGAAGCGCACCCTCCCTTCGCCGCTGACGACCACCATTTGGGTCGCGTACACCGTCCCGAAGGCATTGACGGCGGGCCGGGACAGGTGGACTCGGGGCGCGGGATCATGCCGCACCAAGCATCCCCGCTCGAACAGTAGGAAATGGCTCACCGCCGCCTTTCCATGTCGCGGGCGCACATGGTACAAGATCGCGGCCCGCTCGCCGTCCAGGGCCGCCCGTGCCCAGTACCAGTCGCGAATCTCTGCGGCGAACGGCAGCCGCCCCCAGTTGTGGTCGTGGTAGCCGGTCCCCGCGAACGCGATCTCCTCCGCCCCCGGATTGTGCGGCTCGCGCAGCGTCAGCCGCCCCGCCACGCGGCAGAAGGGCGCGGCGGGCAGCCACCAGTGATTCGTCTCCCGCGACACGTCCTGCGCTTCGGCGGCCACCAGCGGCGGCGCGGCAAAGGTCAACGTCGCGTCTAGTCGCCGACAGTTGGCGTTCTCGTCCGACAGCGCCAGATGCCAGCCGCCGGGCGATCCGGTCAGCCGGCTGTCGCCGAACCGCAAGTCCAGCGGCAGCGCCTCACCCGCCCCGATCTGCGAAATGGGAAAGCGCGTGAAGTGGTAGGCGTGGAGCCGCCCGTCTCGGTACAGCGCGAAGAAAAGGGCATTGTGGCGGAAGGGGTCGGCTGGCCGGCCCACGGCGGCCCGGCGGTAGTAGGGGGAGAAGGGGTTGCCGAGGAACCAGATGCAGGTCAGGGCGTGGCGGCCATCGTCCGAAAGCGCATCGAAGTACCACCACTCATAAGCGCCCGGCGTCCGCCGCAGCCACTCCCCGTGCGTGGCCTCCTCGGCGGGGTCTAAGACAAGACGCATGGGGATAGTATACCCGGCCTACTCGCCAAGCCGCCGACGGTGGTATAATGGAGAACGAAGAGGAGGCGAGCAACAATGGCACAGACAATCTCAGAGGATGCGGTCACGGCAGACGGAAGCAATCTGAACATCATTTCGACGCGCCCCGGCTACGAGCCGGTGACGGACTTAGATGCGTTTTTTGCCGGGCTACCCAAGTTCATGGATGAAGAAGTTCAGGCGTTTGAAGAGGCTATCGCCGAAGATCGCGCCCAGCGCAGGGCCGCCGCAGGAGTGACACGTTGAACAATGTCGTTTTAGACACCACTGTTGCCAGCATGATGCTCAATCAGAACCCGCTACTGGCCCTCTACTACGTTCATCTGCTCAATGCGTCCTGGCTCATCAGTTTCCAAACCGTGGCCGAGATGCGGTTTGGCGCGCTGAAAGCGAACTGGGGCACGGCGCGTCAACAGCAACTGGAAGTGTTTCTACAGCGGTTCCAGATCATCCCCTACACCGATCCACTGGCTATGCATTGGGCTGAAGTCAGACGCGATGCGGAGCGCGTCGGCCTTCGGCTGGAAGCCGGTGACGCTTGGATCGCGGCGACTGCAAGACTACTGAACGCGCCCCTTCTCACCCACGACAAAGACTTTTCACCCGCCGCCTGCCCCTCGCTGACAGTCTACCGCTATGGTATCCCCTGATGGGGTCTGACACCAGAAAGAATGCAGGCATTCCACTAACGTCCGCAAGAGCACCTGCGGCGGGTATACTGTCTCCGCAATGGGGGTGATGTTTTGGTATCAGGCAGCGGTGGCGCTGACGGCGCTTGTTCTCACCGAGACGGCCCTCCTCAACTTCTGGTTCTTCCGCAAGCCGCGCGCCCTCGTCGCCCAGACGGGGGAGGCGGAACTGCCCCTGATCTCCGTGCTGGTGCCCGCCCGCGATGAGGAAGCGAACATCGAAGCCTGCGTCCGGTCGCTGCTGGCCCTCAACTACCCCCGCTTCGAGGTGCTGGTGCTGGATGACCGCTCTTCGGACGACACCTATCCCATTCTGTGCCGGCTGCGCGATCAAGACCATCGGCTGCGGGTGTTGATCGGGGCGGAGCTGCCGCCGGACTGGTACGGGAAGCCGTTCGCCTGCTGGCAGCTCGCGAACGCGGCGAAGGGGGAGTACCTGCTGATGACCGATGCAGACTGCGTGTTCGCGCCGGACGCCCTGCTGCTGGCCCTGGGGGCGATGCGGGAGCAGCGGGCGGATGTGGTGTCGCTGGTTCCCGACCTGCGCTGCGAGGGGTTCTGGGAGCGGCTGCTGATCCCGATCCAGTATTTCGTCATCTTCGCGTTCCTGCCGACGCCGCTGATCCGCCGGACGCCCTATCCCTGGTTCGCGGCGGCCAACGGGGCGTTTTTGTTTCTGGCCCGCGAGACCTATTTCGCCGTGGACGGGCACCGGGCGGTGCGGCAGCAACTGGCCGAGGACGTCAAGTTCGCGCAGCACGTCAAGCGCATGGGAAAGTCGCTCTGGTATGGGGACGGGTCGCGGACGTATGCGGTGCGGATGTATCACGGGCTGGACGAGATTTGGAGCGGGTTTTCCAAGAACCTGTTCCCGGCGTTCTCCAAGAACCTGCCGCTGCTGCTGGCCGTCGTCTTCGTCCTGCTAAATGTCTTCGTCCTGCCGCCCCTGTGGGTCGTCTGGGGGTGGCTGCATGGGGCGGGTTGGACATGGCTGCCGCTGGCGTCTTACGGAGCGCCGGCCGCCGTCCGGCTGGGGCTGACGGCGCGGTTCGGGCGGGACTCTGGCGGCTATGCCCTGCTGAACCCTCTGGCCTGGGCGCTGACCATCGGGATTGCGTGTTCCTCGGCCTACCGCAGCCTGTCGCGGCAGGGCAACGAGTGGAAAGGGCGCGTCTATGGGGGAGGTTAAAGGCGGGCGGCGGGCGGGTATAAGCGCCGTGACGATCTCACGCGGAAACGCTAGAATGGAAACACAAGAATGGCAGAAGATGTCAAGGGGCAGCTGCTCCGGTATTTGAACGACTCGTATGCCGCCGAAGTCGGCGGGATGTCCGCGCTCAAGGACCTGGCGGCGCTGGCGACCGATGCGGATCTGAAGCAGGCGGTGACCGATCACATCGCGGTCACGCAGTCGCAGGCGGACCGGGTGGCGGCGCGGATTCTCGCCCTGGGCGGGGACAAATCCGAGCCGAAGGGCGTCCTGAACCAAGTGCTGGCCAAGGCCAGCAGCGCGCTGAACATTGGGCACAGCCACGAGGACAAGCAGACCCAGGACACGATCAAGGCGTACTCGTTCGAGCACTTCGAGATCGGCGCGTACACCTCGCTCCAGGCGTTCGCCAACGCCATCGGGGACGCCGAAACGGCGCAGCTCGCCCAAACGATCATCGGCGAGGAGCAGATGGCGGCGGAGCGCTTGCAGCGCCTGATCCCACAGATCTCGGTGGCCGCGCTCAAGAACGCGGCCGATGCCGCTGCGGCGTAAAACAACCCGCCCATAAAAAAGCGGAAAAAGCAGGGTAAACAGGAGAGGCGGGAACATTGTCCCGTCTCTCCTGCGTTTTGAAGGGGAAGGCTGCGTGGCCCGACACACTTTCGGAAGGAACCTATGCTCTTGACACCACTCACTCGCGCTTGGCTGGCGACGCCCGTTGCGGCCCTGGCGCTGCTGCATCCCCCCACGACCGTCCACGCGCAGGCGGCGTCCGGGCGCGCCCCCTCGTCCGCCGAGTCGGACCTCAGCCCGACGCAGCGCGCGCGCGCCGAGGCGCGGCAGGCGCAGTTCCAGAAAGACGTCGCCGCGCTGAAGGCCGACCCTAAACTGAGCGACGCGCAGAAGCGGGCGCGGTACGCCGTGATGGCCCAGGTGATGGACAAGGACATGCTGGCGATCCTGACGCCCGCCCAGCGCGCGCAGGTGATGGCCCAGCGGCAGATCGGCGTGCAGTTCCAAAAGGATGTCGCCGCCCTGCGAGCCGACAAAACGCTGACCGATGCGCAGAAGCAGGCGCGTTACCAGGCGCTGCGCCAGGCAGCGAACGACAAGGCGATGGCGACGCTGACGCCGGAGCAGCGCGCCCGTGTCCAAAAGCAGCAGCAGGCCGGCCTGGCCCGGCAGGCGGAGGTGAAGCGGCTGGCCCAGCAGCTACAGAAATCGGAGACGCCGGCCCAGGAGAAGCAGATCCATGAGATCGGCCTGAAGGCGGGCGCTCAGGTTCAGACCGTCGTCGCAGACAAGTCAATGGCGCCCGACCAGAAGACGGCGAAGATCAACGATCTGGAGAAGCAGGCGCAGGCAAAGATCAATTCCCTGCTGACGCCTTCCCAGCGCACGTTGTACGCCCACATCCAATCGCTTGTAAGTGCGCCGCTGCCCCAGTAGGATGGCATTCGGTCGGAGAAAAAAGCGGCCCGTCCCCGACGGGCCGCTTTTCCTTGTCCCTTGTCAGAGCTCGAAGGCTTCGTCCAGCCGGCGCAGGAAGTCCAGCAGTTCCGCGATCTCGTCCGGCAGGGGCGCGTGGAATTGGAGGCGCTGCCCGGTGCGGGGGTGGTCGAAGCTCAGGGAGTGCGCGTGCAGAGCCTGGCCGTGGAGCCGAGCGAGCAGGGCGTTCAGCGTTTGCAGCGGCGCCCCCCGGAACAGGTCCGCGCTGACCTTGCGCTGGCCGCCGTAAGTGGCATCCCCGACCACCGGAAAACCGGCGAAGGCGCAGTGGACGCGAATCTGGTGGGTCCGGCCCGTCTGCAAGATCGCCTCGGTCCAGCTCCACTCGGCCAGGTGCTCCAGCAGGCGCAGCTCGGTCACGGCTTCCCGCGCCCCCGGCGGCAGATCGTCCGGCCCCATCCCCCCTTGCTCGATGACGGTCATCCGCTTGCGGGCGCTGGGGTGCCTGCCGATGGGCACGTCAATGACGGCGTGTTTAAACGGAATACGGCCCCACAGCAGGGCGTGGTACTTGCGGACGGCGGTCCGCTCACGGATCTGCCGGGAAAGGCTCTGATGGGCAAGGTCGTTCTTGGCAACGACCAGCAGGCCGGACGTGTCTTTGTCCAGGCGGTGGACAATGCCGGGCCGCAGGGCGCCGCCGATGCCGGAGAGGCTGCCGCCGCAGTGGGCCAGCAGGGCGTTGACCAGCGTTCCCGTTTCCGCGCCGGGCGCGGGGTGGACAACCAGGCCTTTCGGCTTGTTGACGACGACCAGATCGTCATCCTCGTAGACGATGTCCAGGGGAATGTCTTCCGGCTGGGCGTTTTCCAACGGCTTGGCGGTCGGGATAGTGACGACGATCTCGTCGCCGAACCGCGTCCGGTAGCTGGGCTTGCCCGGCTGGCCGTTGACGGTAACGGCGCGGGTGCCGATCAGGCGCTGGATATGCGCGCGCGACAGGCGAGGCACCCGCTCGGCGAGATAGACGTCCAGCCGCAGGTTCGTCTCGTCGTCTTCGATGCGCAGGGGTTCGATCACCGGGCGGCCGCCTCCAGCGGCAGGCGCAAGTCGGGGCGCGGGGCGGGCGGGACCGGGAAGCGGCGGCGCAGGAGCGCCATGCCGATGAGGGCAACGGCCGCCATGACGAGGCAGAGCCACTGCACGTCGGTCAGGAAGTGGATCGGCCCCACGCGGATCACGTCCGAAGTCGTCCCCGCCCGCCAGATTTCCATCAAGAACCGCTCGGTCGCGGCCAGCAGGATGTACCAGCACGAGATCTGGCCGAAATATGCCCGATGCCCTTCCAATCGGACTAGGCCGAAAAAGAAGACCAGGCTGAGAAGGGAAGCGTAAAGCTGGGTCGGGTGGCTGGGCGGAGTCAGGACGCCGTCGTCGTGGAAGCGGATGCCCCAGGGCATGGTCGTCGGCTCTCCGTAACAGCAGCCGTTCAGCAGGCAGCCGAGACGCCCGATGACGTAGGCCAGCATCACGGACGGCGCGAACAGGTCGGCGACCTTCAGGATGGACATGCGCTTGAGGAGGCAGTACCCGATCAGGGCGCCGATGCCGCCGAACAGGCCGCCGTGGAATGACAGCCCGCCCTGCCAGACCTGCAAGGTGTTGAGCGGGAAATTGGGCGCGTGGCGGTAGGAGTCCCAATCCACCAGGACGAACAGGAGGCGCGCGCCGACGGTGCCGATGACGATCATCCAGATGCCGGCGTCCAGGATGTTGTCCGGGGGGATCGTCGGGTCAGCCTGCCGCTTCGCGACCTGGTAGGTGCGGCCCAGCGCGGCCAGAAAGGCCAGCATGAGGACGACGCCATAGGTGTGGACCGTAAAGGAGCCGACATGGAACAGAACAGGGAACATCAGTTGTCTTTCAGGCCCAGAGCCGCCTCGTGCGCCGGGGCGGGCTGGCGGCCGTAATAGAGGGCCAGCAGGCCGACGCCGGTGCAGATGGCGGTGTCGGCCAGGTTGAAGATCGGGAACTGCCATTGCCGGTGCGGGCCGGCATACAGCGCGAGAAAATCAATGACGTGACCCAGCCGGACGCGGTCCAGCAGGTTGCCCAGCGCCCCGCCCAGCGGCAGGGCGAGGGCGACGCCGAGCAGGCGCGGCAGGGGCATCGGGGCGCGGACGCTGTAAACGACGATGGCGACGGCGGCGACGGCGGCGGCCAGGGCCAGCAGAAGCGTCCCGTGCGGCAGGATGCCGAACGCCCCGCCCGTGTTGACGTTGTAGTCCAGCGCGAAAAAGCCGGGGATCAGCTCCCGGCCCTCGTCCGGCCAGCGCCAGTGGAGGTTGACGATCCAGGTCTTGCTGATCTGGTCGGCGAGCAGGACCAGCAGGGCGATGCTGTAAAGGCCCAGACGGCTCAAAGTCCCACCTTAATTGGATCCGGCCTCAAGCGTGTCTTCTTCCTGCTGCACCGTCGTCGCCGCATAGGGCAAAGCTCTCAGGCGCTCGATGGGGATAGGAGCCCCGTCTATGTCAGACAGGCCGTAAGTGCCTTCGTCTATCTTTTGCAGCGCGCGCTTGATCTTGCCCAGAATCCGGCCCATGTTGTCCTCGGCGGCGTAGTTGCGCTCCCGATCCATCAGGTTGGTGGCCTCGTCGGCGGGGTCGTTGACGTCGCTGTGCGACAGCTCGCCGGCTTCGTCCTCTTCGGACTGGTCGCGGTCCGGGCCGGTGTAGGCGGCGCGCTCGGCTTCGACGCGCGTCTTTTCGTCCAGCAGCACCTGCTTGAAGTGCGCCAGTTGATCGTGAGTCATTTGTTGCCTTTCGTGAAAGAACCCCCACCCCCGGCGAGGAGAGGGAAGCCCCACCCCCGGCCCCTCTCCCGCTTGCGAAGGCTTTATTGGGGTGGGGAGGGGCCGGGGGTGGAAGTCTTCTCTAAATCAGCCTTCTCGACGCCACTTCGCCGTCGCTCGACACCAGCCAGCGGCGGGAGCAGCCCGTGGCGCAAAACGCTGCCGGGTCTTCGTCGCCGCCGTCCAGGACGGCGACCCAGCAGCGGGCGCAGCGCGTGCCGGGCGCGGCGCCGTTGTTCTCGATCTGCAAGCCCGGAACTGCCGACTGCCGCAGAGTCACCTGCGAGACCAGCAAGAGCGAGGGCAGTTGACTCAGATACGGGTGCAGCGCGGCATAAGTTTCCCTGTCCGCCGTCAGCGTCACGGCCAGCTCCAGCCGCTTTTTGGTCCCCTCCAGCGCTTTATTCACCTGCTCGCGGGCAGCCAGCAGCGGCTCCCAGCGCGCTTCCAGCTCGCGTGAGCGGACGTCGGCGCGGTAGCTAGGCAGCGCGGCCAGCCCCACCGAGGCCGGCTTGCCCGGCACGGGAAGCTTCTGCCAGACTTCTTCCGCCGTGAAGGACAGGATCGGGGCGAGAAGGCGGGCGACGGTGCTCGTGATCTCGTACAGCACGGTCTGAGCCGACCGGCGCGCGCGCGAGTCGGCCCCAGAGGAATAAAGCCGGTCTTTGAGGACGTCCAGGTAAAAGGCGCTCAGGTCCTGGGCGCAGAAGGTCAGGAGCGTCTGCGCCACGCGCGGGAACTCGTACACGTCATAGGCCGAGACGCAGCGGCGGACGACCTCGTTGAGCCGGTGCATGGCCCAGCGATCTATTTCGGCGAGTTCGTTCAAGGGAACGGGGTTCAGGACCGGGTCGAAGTCGTACAGATTGCCCAGCGTGAAACGCAGGGTGTTGCGAAGAGTCCGGTAATTGGTCGCCGTCTGCTCTAATATCTTGTCGCCGACGCGCACATCGGCGAAGTAATCCGACATGCAGACCCACAGGCGCAGGACGTCCGCGCCGTACTTCTCGACGACGACGGCGGGGGCGACGCCGTTCAGCTTGGACTTGGACATCTTGCGGCCCGCCTCGTCCAGCGTCCAGCCGTTCGTGATGACCTGCCGGAATGGGGCTGCCCCTTTGGTCGCCAGGCCGATCATCAGGGCGGCGTTGAACCAGCCCCGGTGCTGGTCGCCGCCTTCGAGGTACACATCGGCGGGATAGGACAGGCCGGGCCACTGTTCCAAAACGGTGCGGCAGGTCGAGCCCGAGTCAAACCAGACGTCGAAGATGTCCGTTTCTTTCGTCCACTCCGTTTCGCCCGTTTCGGGGTGCTTGAAGCCGGTCGGCAGGATGTCTTTGGCGTCCGTCTCAAACCAGGCGTCCGTGCCGTGATTCGCGACAAGGGCGCGGACATAGCCGATGCTTTCCCTGGTCAGCAGCGGCTCGCCCGACGGCTGGGCGTAGAAAACGGGGATGCCGACGCCCCAGGCGCGCTGACGCGAGATGCACCAGTCGGGGCGTCCCTCGACCATGGCCGTGATCCGGTTCTTGGACTCTTCGGGGAACCAGCGGACGCCGTCTATGGCCTTGAGGGCTTTATTCCGATGGCCCTTGTTGTCAATGTCCACGAACCACTGCACCGTGGCGCGGTAGACCAGGGGGTCGTGCGAGCGCCAGCCGTGCGGGTAGGAGTGGAAGATCTCCTCGCGGGCCAGCAGCGCCCCGGCGTCCGCCAGGCGCTCCATGACCCTTTCCTGGCCCGGCCCCAGCTTCAGGCCGGCGAACTCCGGCCCGGCCTCGTCGTTGAAATAACCGTCGCCGGTCAGCACCTGGATGGTCGGCAGGTGGTAGCGCTGTCCGGTCGAGAAGTCGTCCTTGCCGTGCCCCGGCGCGGTATGGACCAGGCCCGTCCCGTCGGTCGTCGTGACGTACTCGGCCAGCACGAGCGGCGAGCCGCGCTCGATCGTCGGCAGCGGGTGCTGGAAGATCAGGTTCTCCAGCTCGCGCCCTTTGACGGTCTTGAGTACCGTCCAGTCGTGGAAGTCGGCGGCGGCCATCGTCGCGCCCAGGCGCTCGGCGGCGACGAGGTAACGAGTAGTTCCGTGCTGGACGATGACGTAGTCCAGGTCCGGCCCGGCGGCGACGGCGACATTGGCGGGAATGGTCCAGGGCGTGGTCGTCCAGATGACCGTGTAGCAGTCGCCCTGCCTGGCGTCGGCTCCGAACACGCCGTCCGGGTCCGCCCGCAGGGGGAAGCGGACGTAGACCGACGGGTCGGTGCGGTCGGCGTACTCGATCTCGGCGTCGGCCAGGGCGGTCTCGTCCACGAGCGACCAGTAGACGGGTCGCAGGCCGCGATAGATGAAGCCCTTGTCCACCATCTCGGCAAAGACGTCCAGCTCTTTGGCGGCCATTTCTTTGGACATGGTGAGGTACGGGTGGTCCCAGTCGCCCCGGATGCCGAGCCGCTGGAACTGTTCGGACTGCTTGCCGACCCACTCTTCGGCCACTTCGCGGCAGCGGCGGCGGATCTCCATGCGGGTCGGCGTCTGACTCTTCTCGCGGAACTCTTTGGCGACCAGGACTTCAATGGGGAGGCCGTTGTTGTCCCAGCCGGGCACATACGGGGCGGTGTAGCCCTCCATCGTGCGGAACTTGGTGACGACATCCTTCAGGATTTTGTTGAAGGCGTGGCCGATGTGGATATCGCCGTTGGAGAAGGGCGGCCCGTCGTGCAGGATAAATGTCCCCAGCGCCGTTTTCCCTCGGAGGGACGCCTCATAGATGCGGCTGCGCTTCCAGAATTCGAGCATTTGCGGCTCGCGCTTGGCGAGGTTCGCGCGCTGCGGGATGGACGATTCGTTGGTGTCCAGGCCGTCCGGGTTCTTGACGTCGGGCTTGGGGACGTTCAGGGTCTTGCTGTAGTCGGGCTTCGTGTAGGTAAGTTCTTCGGCGGGCGTGGCCGCCGGTTCGGAATAAACTTCGGTCATGGGAATTCCTCTCGGTCAAGGGCGATTGAGATGCGGCGACGGCAAGGGCAGGGGCAAGCCCTGCCCCTACCGGCGGTTCGAGAGGTGCCCAATCACGCGGCGCAGGCAGGAGGCTGCCAGCGCCGATTCCATCACTCTTTTTGTGGTTCGTTTTCGCATTTTTCGTGAATGCCCCCAGCCCCTAATAATGGGGGAGTAGGAGAAGCCTCCGTCAAGTCCTTCTGGCTCCCCCATTATTGGGGACCGGGGGCATTAAATCTTCCCCTGCTCCCGCGCAGATGCCAGAAAAGCGTCCAGCGCGTCTTCCCAGTGCCGCAAAGTGTCTTTGCCCATCATCTCTAGCGCATAATGGCGCAGGACGCTGTAGGCCGGGCGGCGGGTCGGCGAGCCGAACATCCGGGCGTACTCGTCGGACGTGATCGGCTTCACCGGCACATGGCCGAGGTTCGTTTTGGCAAGAATCGCTTTGGCGAACCCTTCCCAACTTGCCTCGCCCCCGTTGCTGACGTGGTAGACGCCGTACAGCGGCGTCTGGATAATCTCGGCAACGGCTTCCACCAAGTCTACCGTGTATGTCGGCGTCCCAAACTGGTCCGCAACGATCGGCAGCTCGGGCTTCGTTTTGGCAAGAGCGATGACGGTGTATGGGAAGTTCTTCCCCCCTACCCCGTACAGCCAGGACGTGCGGACGATATAGCACCGGCGGCAGGCCGCGCGCGCCAGGTTCTCCCCGGCCAGTTTGGAGGCCCCGTAGTGGCTGAGTGGGTTCGGCGCGTCGAACTCGGTGTAGGCCGCGCCCTTCGTCCCATCGAACACGAAGTCGGTGGAAATGGCAACCAGGGCCGCGCCGACTTCCTCCGCCGCGCTCGCCACCGTCCATGTTCCCAGCGCATTGACCTTATAGCCTAAATCCGGGTCCCGTTCGCAGCCGTCCACGTTGGTGTAGGCCGCACCGTGGAAGACAATGTCCGGGTTCGTTTCGGCAAAAAATGCGCGCACGGCGGGGCCGTCCGTGATGTCCAGCGGGCGAATATCACCCGTCGCGCCGGGGCCGACATCCGTCGGGATGATTTCATGCCCCTGCGCGGCCAGTATCCGCCGCGCATCCGTCCCCAGCATCCCCGCCGCGCCCGTGATAAGTATCCGCATCGTGCCGCTTATTATACTGGAAAAGGGGCAGGCGCGTCAACCGGCGGTCAACGCTGAAACCCGTAAGGCGATTAGGAGTAGTAATAGAGTTGTGGTGCAAATAAGCCTTTTGGCTCTGTAAGGCTCCCTGAGCGCATTATAGCTTCCTGAATGAAAATCTTGTCAATTTATCGTCACCAGGGGCCTCACAGCCGCTCCAAGCGGCAAGAAAAGCCATTCCTGAGTCAAGAGACTGAATAATTGCACCACAACTCTAATGAAAGATGCGAGTCCCGCGAGGGTAATCCGCATCCAGCGCAGACGCAAGCGCGACCGCCTCCTGATCCGTGTAGCGGGTCGGCTCATCCTCGATGCGGCTCTCCGTCAGCAGGTGGTAGAAGAACGCAATAACAAAGAGCATCGCGGCGTTCGCGTTTATGTAATTGCCCTGTGGCGCGATGTATCCCTTGTACCCGGCCTTGAGGAAGGCTTGCGCGAATGACTCCTGGCCCGCCCCACAGGCGAGACAGACCAGCGTCCGCCCCATCCCTTTGACATACTCAGGGATGTTGGCAGGCGTCAGATCTAACGTGACGCGCTCCCAGCCGCGTGGATTGTCATAGTCGCCGTCCACCTGGTCAACCACCTTGAGATCAAGCTGCGCGCCCCCATCGGAGTCACGGCCCCGTGGCAGAACAGGACGACATAATCGCATTCGGGCATTGCGCCCGCCAGAAACTCAAGCGCGCTCCGCTTCTGCGCCAGGTCATACAGGTGGACCCGCAGGCCGAACGCTTCCAGGGCAGCTCGGATTGCGGTCGCGTCTTGGAAGAGTTTAGGGCTTTTGTCACAGCAGATGACCACAGACTTGTACAGTTTCATCGCGTCTCCTCGCCGCAGGCAAATTCCGACTTGCGCGGCCTATTTATGAATCGTGCTTCACTCTAACGCATGACAATCTTGGAAATGAGAGGGGTGGTCGCGTCAACTCGGTAGGAGAATACCGCCGATGCTGTAGTTGGCTGGTTTCGGTTCACCGGCGGACAGCCACTGTTCCAGGCTGATGTCAACCACAGACAGAAGCGCGTTCAGCCCTTGCTCGCCGAAGTGACGAAGCAGGCGGTCATCGGCGTAGCGCACGAAAGTTCGGTGGTCGGCCTCGGTATTAGCTCCATAGGCGTCGCCCGTGAAGAGTTCAGGATGACAGGAGGCGACATGGGGCCGCAGAACATCCAGCATCTCGGCGATCTGTTCGCGCCTGTCTTCGGGGTACTCACCCCAATAATCAAACGGGCTGTTGTTGTAATTCGAGCGCGCGTCATACTTATAGGCGTCTTTGGAGTCGAGGTACACGCCCCATGCGTCACTCATGAGCGAGAACAAGCTTCCGAGATCGGAGACCGTGTTACAGATGCCCTGCTCGATCCACTGCGGCGCCTGCGTCGCAAGCAACGCTTCCTCATTGCCATAGGCCCTCACAAAGTCGGGTTCCCCCTGGAGCGGATAACCTACCAGGCCGTTGAAAGCGTCCCCTGAAATCTCAAAGCGCTCAAAGGTAATGTCCCATGAGAAGTCGCCACATGACGCGCGGGTTCCGACCCGGTGCCGACAGACGAACCCCTTGAACATTTTTCGGGCGTCTGTTTCTTTGTCCAGCAGAGCGAGCAGTTCTTTCGCAGCCTCGTCTGCTGGTTTGGGCTGAGTGGCACCCGGCAGCACAAGCCCTTGATAGTCGGGGTGCAGGCCGGCCAGACGCTCCAGATAGTCAGTCAGGAACGCAACGTCCATGCGGCTGACATACTTCGTGAAGCTGAGGCGGGGCACAAAGGTCATGGCAGGCTCCTACTTGACGCCCCGGTACTGCTCGAAGGCGACGGCGAGGTATTCCAGGAAGTCGGCATAGTTGACGGAGATGACGCCGGCGGGGGGGACGATGCCCAGCCGCTGCATCAGGGGGACGGCGAGGCGCATGGCGGCGGTCTGCTGGACCTGGGGCGGGAGCTGCCAGCGGCGGTCTATGTAGTGGCGGACGGCGCGGTATTCGGGCACGGTCATCTCGTAGACGTGCCGCCCGATGTCGGCCAGGGCGTAGGGGGCGAGGTGTTCGGGCAGGACGCGCGGCGGGGGGGCCAGGGCTTCCAGGGTCGGGACGCGCGGGGCGCGCTGCTTGACCACCATCGTCCCGGCCACGAAGTCGCCCAGGCGCTGGTAGCGCTGGGAGAGGAGCATGCAGAGGACGGGGATCAGGATGCACAGGCCGCCCATCGCGGCGACGGCCGGCTCTTTGCCGAAATAGCCCCCCGCCAGCAGGACGAGGGCGGCGAGGGGCATCCCGTCCATGACGCGGATCAGGTTGCGGACGATGGCGGCGAAGACGTTGATCGGGTAGCCGCCGTCGCGGACGACGCGCAGGCCGAGCTGGCGCTTGCCGGGCGTCTGGCCGTTCCAGACCGTCTCGAACCAGATGAAGTAGCCCCACAGGACGACGAAGCCGGCGACGAGGGCGAAGGCGACCTGAATCTCGGCGAAGAAGACGCCGAGGGCGCGCGAGAAGGCGCTCGTCGTCAGCCCGACGATCAGCGCGATGATGCCGACGACGATCCAGATGCCGAGGTAGATCGCCGTTTGCAGGAACGAGTCTAGCAGGTTGGCGAGGAAGCGCGAGCCGATCCCGGCCAGTTCGTACTCGATCTCGATGCTTTCGGGCGTGACGACTAAAATCTCGCGTGACATGGCTAGAATTCCAGTTCCAGGGACGTCCCCTCGGGCAGTTCCGCCCACTGACGGAGCAGGGCGGCGTGGCGGGTACGGATGGCCTCCAGTTGGGCCGCGTCGAGGGCAGGCACAGGCACACCCAACCCGACACAGGCACTCGCCAGCATTTCCACGAAGGCGCCGTGTGCGGGCGGATGGCCGGAGCGACGCTCCATGTCCAGCAACATCGCCAGCACTTCCGCCTGCATGGCTTCCGGCGGCACGCTCGGCTTTTTCCCGCTTTGTGGGTCAGGCCGTTCAAAGTCCTGAATGGCCCACCCCTGCGCGAGCAGCCCGAAGAAGGCGTCACGGAACCCCAGCGTGGTTTCGATGGCGTAGTGGCCGAGGTCGTGCCCGGCTGCCAGATTAAGCGCCGTCCAGGTGCAGGAGCCGTCGTTGCGCCGGCACATCAGCGTGTCCGGCTTGTTCCTGCCCTTGGTGAACTGAATGGTCATGGCGGTTTTCGCGGTATAATAGGGCCACTATGGCAATAGACGAGCGGGCATTCATCAACGGCAAGCGAGCGACCTGGGAACGGCTCTCGATCATCGTCGAGCGCACCAAGAACGGCGGGCTGAAGCACCTGTCCAAAGAGGAGCTGCCCGCCCTGGGGTCGCTGTACCGGCGGGCCGCCGCAGACCTCGCGTATGCGCGGGCGCAGGGCACCAATCCTAATTTGGTATTATACCTGAACGAGCTGGTCGGCAACGCGCACGGCGTCATTTACGCCGAGGAGGCCGGCGGCTGGGGCCGGGTCTGGCGCTTTCTAAGCTCCGGCCTGCCCGCCGTGCTGCGGCGGCGGATGCCGTTCGTGCTGGCGTCGGTCGCGCTGTTCCTGCTGGGGATGGCGTTCGCCTATGTGCTGGTCCACCGGGACCCGACACAGGTGGCCCTGTTCCTGCCGGAGCAGTTCCGCGACTCGTTCGAGGGCTGGAAAAAGGGCTTCGCCGACCACGGCGACATTTCGCCCGGCGAAGGGCTGCTGTTCTCCTCGCAGCTCGTCACCAACAACACGCAGGTCGGCATCTTGGCGTTTGCAACGGGCATCACGTTCGTGCTGCCGCTTTATTTCATGCTGAACAACGGCAGCGTCATGGGCGCACTGATCGCCGTCGTCCAGCCGACGGGCCACCTCAGCTCGATGTGGGCGGGCATCCTGCCGCACGGGGTCGCCGAGCTGTCGGCGACCTGGATCTGCGGCGGGGCGGGCCTGTGCATCGCCTGGGCGCTGATCGCGCCAGGGCGATTATCCCGTGCAGACGCCCTGATCACGAACGGTCGGGACGCCTGCAAGCTGATGGTGGGCACGGTCCCGCTCTGGTGCATCGCGGCCTTGCTGGAAGGCAACGTGTCGCACTCGTCCCTGCCCCACTGGGCCAAGTTCAGCCTCGCCGGCCTCCAGTTCGCCGCATTGCTCTTTTACATTTACGGAAGCCGTGTGAGAACGGCACAGGAGTTATGGAAATGACGACCCACACGATTGAAGTGACCGACATAGAGGAAGACCTGCTCCAGCGTCTGAACCTGCGCGCCTTTCAGCAGGGACAAGACCGCTCCGTCTGCATCCGCGACCTCCTGCGTCGCGCCCTTGACGAAGAAGAAATCACCGAGTTCATCAACGCGCAGGTTCACGAAGCGCGCAGGGAACGGCATGAGCGCGAGGCCGTGGTGCAAGCCGCTCATCAAGAGGCCGCGTGAACATTGCTCTTGGCCCCTGGCTACGGGTGGCTGTAGATGTCGTGTTTGACTGCAATACGCATCTGCGTTCGATTGTCTCTCCATATGGTCCTGCGGCCGCTTGCTTCTCTCTGCTCGGGACGGAGGCACTGAATGTTTTCGTGAGCCGGGACGTTTTGCAGGAAGTGGAAAACGTGCTGTCACGGCCGGTATTGCGGCAAAAGTTCCCACTACTGACCGAGGACAGCAAAAACAGCCACCTACAGCGGCTGCATCAAGAGGCTGTCTTCATCCACAACGTCCCCGAAACGTTCCGCTACTCGCGTGATCCCGACGACGAGATTTACGTCAACCTCGCGCTTATTACGAACGCTCGCTACCTTGTCACCTACGACAAGGACTTATTGGACCTGATGACGGCGGAAACTGATGCGGCGCATGATTTCCGACATCGCTTCCCGCATCTGGAAATCGTAGACCCGCTTGCCTTCCTGGAAGCCCTCGGCGTAGCCCAGGAGCGCGCCTCCTGATGTGCCCGTTACTGCTCTAGCCACGCATCCGGGACGGTGATCTGGTCGCCGCTGTGGTACGGCGGCGGGGCGGGCAGAGCGGGCGGCAGGGGCGCTTGCCGGACCGGCGGGTTGCCGGGCAGGGCGACCCAGACTTTCCAGCCGGTCCCCTGGGCGTACTCCCGGCAGCCTTTGTCGCCTGAAGCGGCTGGCCGCCAGTCGGCATCCGTGCCGCCGATGCGGACATACAGTAGCCCCTTCTTTCCCTGCACCTGCGCCGCGTAGACCCCTTTCCGCCAGGCTTCCTCCTGCGGGGCCAGCGCGCTCCCGGCGTGGACTCCGGCGACCTTGCGGGCGTTGATCAATGCTCGGATCTTGTCGTGCAGGTCCTGCCCCCATTCAAAGTAATGCTTCCAGTAGACGCAAGGGACGCCGGGATGGGTCAGGATGTAGGCGTAGCCCTGCTCGACTTCCCAGTTGTTCGCGAAGCTGTCGAACTGCTGGCTCGGCTGCGGCATCCCGTCGTCGTTCGTGCGGTAGCCGGTGTCGTGGTTCTCCAGGAACGTCACCGCCCGCTGCTTCCACGGGACGCCATCCGTCGTGTCGCCCACTAGCCCCAGGCCGTTTCCGGCCGCGTACCAGGCGTCGTATCTGCCCTTGTGGTCCTTGAGCGCGAACATCGTGGTGAAGTCGAAGACGGCGCTGGACGTGCTCAGGTCGCCCGGCTTCGTCGCCGTCGCCCACGACCAGCCGCGCTGCTCCCCTTCCCTGTCCCATTGGTACTCGCCGACGGAGAACGTCGGCTGGGTCCGCTTGTTGTACAGCGCGACCCAGCGGGCATGGTAGCCCTGCACCATGTCGTAGCGCCAGCCGCGATACCCCGCCGATTTCAGTTCCAGCAGGTAGCGCAGGATGTCGCGGCGCACCTGCCGGTTCGTGTGGTCAATGTCGCGGAAGGAGGGGTAGGCGTAGGTAGTCTTGTCGGCCCCATAGGGGAACGGCTTTTCTTCCGGCGCCCCGCGCAGGGCCATCGGCGTGTTGTAGGCGGGCGAGCGGGGGTCGGAGAACGCTTCGTCGTCGGCGCAGATCGCCCACAAGCCCCAAGCGGGGTTTTGGAAGCCCGTCCAACTCCCTTCGGCGTCCCGGTGGTTGATGACGATGTCGGCGATGGGTTCCACGCCGTCCAAGCGCAGCGTCGTCAGCAGGGCGCGCTGCTGGGCGAACGTTCCGTAGTCGTTGTCCAGCTTGAAATACTCTTTCGGGTTGTAGCCCGCGCTGTTAGCGCCCGCGTAACACGGCGGCGGCAGCCAGACCAGATCAAAGCGCCCCAACCGGATGTCGGCGGCGTCCGCGCGGACGATCTCGTACCAGTGCTTCGTCCCGAACTGCGGGAACCGGTCGGGGTGCCCGAACCGATGCGACTCCCAGGTGAACCCTTGCAGCATGACCCGCCCGTCGTCCAGCGGCGCCTGGGCGTGGAGGGGGAGGCACGGGGCGAGGAGGCAGAAGGCGAGGAGCAGAGATTTGAGGCGCAAGGAAAGTGGTTTCATAGTGGATTACGCTTCCTCATTTTGTGCTTCGTCCCTTGCCCACAGACGGGGATAGAAAGCCGAGGCATTGTCCACGTTCGGCTTCGGCCCTGCTGGTTCATGAGCAACATATTGGCCCGAGGGATTTTCAACGAAGTCATCAGGATAAGGCAATTCTTGTCCCGTTTTGGCTTTATATGCTGTTCCCGCTATGTAAAGAAGCGGCTCACATTCGGCGTTGTCGAAATCGGGTCCGACGACATCGGCCAGACTGTCTGGATTAGCGAGTGCGTTTTCATAGACGGTTTTGCCTTGTGCAACGAGCCAGGATCGAAAGTAGAAAAAACCGTCGTCCGAGCAAAATCCGTTAATCAACTGACCCGCCCCCCACAAATCCCAGCGATACGCTTCGTCGCAGAGTTCATCCAAAATGCGGTCGAAGGCGATGATCTCCTCCGGCGGCAACTTCACCAATGCTTTTTCTAGGAGTTCAACCTGCTCCTCGCACTCGCCGCCGCTTTTCGCTTTGGCTGCTTCAATCAGCCGCCAGAACTGCGCCTTGTCCATGCTTTTTCCTCCTATGTATCGCCAGCCAAAAAAGAGGGCGGCCACGGGGGGCCGCCCCTACGCCCGCGCCTCCTACCATGTATATGTAGGGGCAGGCCCCCGTGCCTGCCCTGTCTCCCTCCCCCCGTGCCTGCCCTTCCTGACTTGTCCGCCCTTCCGCAAGAGGTCTGTTATCTTGTCCCTGCGGCACGAGACCCAACGGCTTTAGGCGCTCCATGCAGGTGCGGCTGGAGGTAGGCCATCTGGGGGCGGTCCACGCCTTTGTCCGGCTCGATGGTGAACATGTAATTGCCCCACCAGGGACCCGCCGACCACCAGGTAAAGCCGATCCAGACGTCGCGGTTCTGTTCCATCGCCGTGAGCATGTCGCCGATGGCTGCCTTTCCGGTGTCGCTGGCGGCGACGCCGAATTCGCCGAGGAAGGCGCGCTGGTGATGCCGGCGGCACCAGACCGTGAACGCGCGCAGGCGCTCGCTGCCGACCGTGGCGCTGACGGCTTCGGGGTGGGTGCCGGAGTGGTCGAAGTCGAGGTATTGATGGGCCTCGAAGGCGTAATGGTGGGCCGGGTCCTTGATTTGGAGCAGGAGGTCGTTGCCGGACGCCTCCCAGCTATGCGCCCCGGACCAGCCGTTGCCGGGGATGAGAATCAGGTTCTTCGCGCCGGCCTTTCGGATGGCGGCCACGGCGGCATTGGCCGCGCCGAACCATTGCGGGGTGGGCATGTCGTGCGGCTCGTTCATCAGGCCTAACCAGACGCGCGGGTTGGCGCGGAAGTCGGCGGCCAGCCGGCCCCAGAAGTCGGCAAAAGCGTCGTCGCCCACGTCGGGGCCGCCGATGACCTTGCCGTAGTAGCGGGCGTAATTGTGCGGGTCCAGGAGGACGACCAGGCCCTTCTTCGTTGCGGCGGCCACCACGTCTTTGAGCCGCTGCTCTTCGGCGGGAACGAGCGGCGTTTTCGGCTGGGGCTGAAGGACTTCCCAGTGAAACGGGAGGCGGATGACGTTCATCCCTTTGGACACGAAGTAGTCGAACTCTTCCTGGTTTGGATAAACGAAATCCCTGCCATAGACCGCCGCCTTTGTGGGGCTGGTGTTGCCGAACTCTCCGCCCGAAAGGTTCGTGCCGGTGAAGGGGAGGGGCTGCGCCCGGACGGACGGCGCGGACAGAGCGAGGCCAAGCATGGCAAGGGCGGCAAGCCCTGTTCCCAGGGCTGAACCCCTGGGCTTTAGAAATGCAATCCCCCGAGGGTAAGGGCGAAGAGTGTATGCCTGTCCTATGCCCTTACCCTCGGGGATTTGCTCTCTTACAGCCCTGCCGTTCAGGGCAGGGAGACTTATGCAAGAGGTCCAGTGAAAACGGCGGCGGTTCAAATTCGTACTCCCTTCAGATGAGTGACCGCGACTTCAAATCGAGGTAGTGGTTGATCAAGTCCGCGCTCAACTCTTCGGGCGGGCTGTCTATGGTCCAGACGCCGCGACGCTTGAGGACGGAGATAGCCGCCCGGCGCTCCTGCAAGACCTGGGTGGCGACGGCTTTGCGGTAGACGCCGGCGCTGTCGGTGGGGACGCTTTTCGCGGCGGCGAGGATGTTGGGGTCGCTGACGGTGACGCAGACGACGCGGTGCAGGTCGGAGATCATGGGCACGGCGTCCAGTATCTGGATGGATGAGTCAGGGTCTACTAGGTCGGTGAACAGGACGACGAGCGAGCGGCGACGCCAGCGGGTGGACAGGTTCTGGAAGGCGGCTTTGTAGTCGGTCTCGACCATGCGGGCCTCTAAGTTGTAAAGGCTCTCTAAGATGCCGTAGACCTGGGCTTTGCTTTTGGCGGGCGGCAGGTAGACGCGGACGTCGGCGTCGAAGGCCATCAGGCCGACTTTATCATCCGAAGCGGCGGCGACATAGGCCAGCATCAGGGCGGTGTTGACGACGTAATCCAGCTTCGCCATCTTCTGCACGGCCTGGAGCATGTTCCGGCCCGTGTCCAAAAGCAGCAGGATGTTCTGGGAACGCTCCGCTTCGTACTGGCGCGAGATCAGCTTGCCCCGCCGCGCCGTCGCGCTCCAATCAATCTTTTTATACTCGTCGCCGGGCACATACTCGCGCAGGCTTTCAAACTCGGAGCCGCCGCCGCGCACGCGGGCCGCCCGTATCCCAAGCTGCATCAGCCGCCCGCGCCGGGCCAGCAGCTCGTACTTGGCCGTCTCGACCAGGTTCGGGTAGACCTTGACGGACCGGCGCGCGGGCATGACGGCCTGGCGGCGGACCAGGCCGAGCCGTCCAGGGTACTGGAAGTACAGGTCGCCGAAGGTGAAGTCGCCTTTGGCGGGCGGGGTGACGTGGTAGACGAAGCGGACCGGGCGCGGGTCGGGCGGCAGGAGCAGCCGGCCCTCGACCGCGCGGTCCAGGGCGAAGGTCGGCGGCGGCAGGTCGCGGAGGGTCAGCGCGAGCGGGGCGGAGGTACGGTTGCGGACCTCGATGACCACGGCGTTGGGAGCGCCGAGGGCCAGCTTGTCGTCCACGGCACGCGTCAGGGCGATGGCCTCGTCGGGCTGGGGCGCGGCGAGAAAGTCGGCGACGGCGCAGGCGGCCAGGACGGCGTTATAGAGGAGCACGGCGGTCAGCAGCCAGGGCGCACGGGCGACGAACAGCAGCGGCAGCGCGCCGAGCGCGAGGAGCAGAACGAGGCGATAGGTCAAGCGCATGGGCTATTATAGCGGGCGGAGCGGCCCTCGTCAATGCTTGGAGATGAACGGTCTTGATGCGAGAGCGCAAAAATTAAAACTATTAATGTCTATATTGACAATTTTAATTTTATAGCGTACAATAGTAAAGGAAATAAAAATGACGCAAACACTGCCGAACAAATGCCCGCTGTGCAGCGGGGCGTTGGAAGTCACCGAAGCGAGCTGCCTGGGCTGCGGCGTACAGATGCGCGGCCATTTCGCGCTGACGCCCTACCGGAACCTGGACACCGAACAGCTCCGGTTCCTGGAGACGTTTTTGCGCTGCCGGGGCGTCATCCGCGATGTCGAGGCCGCCCTGGGCATCTCCTACCCGACCGTCCGGGGGCGGCTGGACGCGCTGTTGAACGCGCTGGACTTTGTCGGCGACGCGCAGCCCTTGCCTTCCTCCCCATGGATGACGGCGGAGGAGAAGGCGGCGCGGCGCAGGGAGATTTTAGCCGCCATTCAGAACGGCATGATGGACGCCGACGCGGGGCTGACCGCCTTGCAGGAGCTCTCGGCCACGGAGCGGCCCTAGAAGACTGGAGAAAACTGTGAAAAGACCGATCTGGTTTCGCGTGCGGCCTGACCGGCTGGGATGGACCCCCTGCGCCTGGCAGGGGTGGGCCGTGATCGGGGTGTTTGTCGTCGCGCTGACGTCCACGATGGCGGCCTGGGGCGCATCGTCGCCGGGGCGGCTTGTTTGGGCGGCGTTCCTTCTCATCGCCGTCCTCCTAGCCACCGCCGCGCTGACCAGCGAGAAGGCGCGATGACGGCCCAGGGCAGACACAACAAAGGGAACAAGGAGACACACATGAAAGGGAACAAGGAGACACACATGGCAACCGTACCACTTTTGGAAGAAACGCAGGAAGCCGCCCCCCGCATCAAGGCGCGTGGGCATCTGTCCCTGGTGGACTGGAACCCGGAGGAAGCGGAGCAGACACCACAGGCGACTGTCCCGCAGGCCCTCGCGCCGAAGCTGACGGACCCGGTCCGGCGGACGGCGTCGGACCGGCTCTACGGGTGGGGCGTTCTCCTGCTGATGGCCGCCGCCGCCTTCGCCGCTTTCGCGAGCCTGACGCATTTGTAAGGGGCAGTGGGCATGGCTCACGATCTGAGGCCGACCGGCGAAGCGGCGGCCAAACCGGGCGTCCGGCAGCGTCTCTGGGACTTTCCGATCACGGGCGGGCCGTTCGGGCCGAAAGTCGGCATGATCAGCCTCATCATCAGCACGATCGGGGGCCTGCCGCTGCGCCTCGCCGTCCGGCAATGGAAGCCCCGTCACGCGCTATCCACCGTTACTGTCCCCTACCCCCATAACCAGGAGGTTATATTATGAGCGAAGAAAGCATTCTCATTCTCAACATGCTGCGCGAGGGCAAGATCACGGCAGAACAGGCCGACTCGCTGCTGCGCGCCGTCCGCGAGACCGGCGCGGCCTTTCCCCCGCCGCCTGTGCCGCCGGCCGCCCCTGCCCCGCCGGCCGCTCCCGCGCCTCCGACACCGCCCACTGGGCCGCACACGCCGGACCCGGCGGCGATGGCCTCGATGCAGGCGAAGCTGGCCGAGCTGCAAGGCAAGCTCGGCGACTTGCAGGGAAAGCTGGGCGCGGCGCAGACGATGAAGACGGCGGGCCAGGCGGCGTCGTTCGCGGGCAAGGTGCTGGACCACATTCCCCGCCCCGACATGGACATGGGCAAGATCAACAAGGCCGTAGACGAGGCGATGCGCGGGCTGAACTCGCTCAAGAACGACGCCCTGCGGACGGCTAAAACGGCGGGCCGGCAGGCCTCGCAGGAGGCCAAGCGGGCGGCGCGCGAGGGCCGCAAGGCGATGAAGTTCGAGTTCCGCTTCGACGGGGGCGGCGACTCGTCGCACAACGAGCCGCCTTCCAACGCGGCGGGCCAGCCCGAAGCGAGCGAGACGAGCCAGGCCACGTTCACCTGGACCGGCGCGGACCGGCTTGTCCTGGAGAACAAGTACGGCGGCGTCACGGTCATCGGCATCGACTCGGCGGACGGCACTTCGGAGGCCACAGTGACGAAGACGGCCTGGGCGGGGTCGGAAGCCGAGGCGCGCGTCGTGCTCCAGCAGGTGTTCCTGACGAATCAGGTCGAGAACGGGCGCTGCAAGATCGGCGTGGCCGCGCCGCAGGACGCGCGCGACCGGCTGACGGTGGATTATGAGATTCGCGTCCCGCGTCAGATGCCGCTGGAAGTCTCGACCAGTTACGGGGCGGTTTCGGTCCAGGGCGCGTCCAGCGCGCTGACGGTCAAGACGGCCACGGGGGATGTCTTTGTGACCCAGTCCTGGGCCGTGGACGGCAGCGAAAGCCGCATTTCCAGCGCCTCCGGGGGCGTCCGCGTCGCGGGCTGGAACGTCCCCGGCGGCAGCCTGCTGGTGGAAACGACCAGCGCGGACATCGAGGCGGAGCGGCTGACGGGCGGGACCATCAGCCTGTCCAGCCGCAGCGGCGACGTGCTGGTCCAGAAGGCGCAGGTGACGGGGACGGCCTCATTCGAGTCGGCCAGCGGCGACGTGCGCGTTTCCGATGGATCGGGCGGGACCCGCGCCCTGGTGCGGACGCAGAGCGGTTCCGCCGCCCTGACGAACCTGCGCGCGGAGCAGGTGCATGTCGAAACGATCAGCGGGGACGCCGAGGTGACAGATGTCGCGGGAGCGCTGACGGTGAAAACGGTCAGCGGCGACGTCGAGGCGTCGGGGGCGGACAGCCCCGCCGTGTCTTTGCTGACGGTCAGCGGGGACGCGCGCTGGCGCTGCGCCGGCCCGTTCTCCGGGTCGTTCGCCGGCACGACGGTCAGCGGCGACCTGCGGCTGGAGCTGTCTTCCGGCTCGGACACGCGGATCGAGATGAACACGACCAGCGGCAGCCTGGCGTTGAGCGTGCCGCTGACCGAGACGACCCTGACGGAGAAACACGCGGCGGGCAAGCTGGGCGCGGGCACGGGGAGCATCCGGCTCCAGTCCGTGTCGGGCGATCTGACGGTGGCGGAAGGGACGTAACGAAGGCGGTCCTATCCCTGGCGCGAGCGCCGACCCTTCCCTGTCAGGGAAGGGTGAGGAACCTGAACACTGATGGCAAAAGCCCCCGCCTCTGGACAAGAGGCAGGGGCTTACTCTTTTTACCCTTCCCTGACAGGGAAGGGTCGGCGCTCGCGCCGGGGTTAGGTACTGCCTACGCGGCCTTGACGGCGCGCTTGCGGGCGCGCAGGAGCAGGCCGAGGACGCCCAAAGTGCCGAGGCCCATCGAGGCGACCGAACCCGGCTCGGGGACGGCGGCGGGCGGCGGGGCGCCGTGGCAGGGGGCGCCGGCGCAGTCGGTGACGCTGCCGGAGGCGCCGTTCTTGTCGGCGACATAGATGCTGTTCTGCATCGGCGCGGCGGTGGTCTGGACGTAGAGGTAGCCGAAGCTGCCGTACTGGTCGTGGCCGTTGAAGCCAAGCTGCGAGACGGCGTCCTGGCCGGCCTTCAGGGGGGCGCCCAGGGTCTGCCAGACGACCTGGCCGTTCTGGGTGTAGGCTTCCATCGTCGCCGTGTGCGTGTTGTAGTCAATGGAGCCGTTGTTCTCGACGGGGCTGCCAATCGTGCTCCCCGCCCCGGTGCCGACGTTCCCATCGTGGTAGACGATGCCGCCCGAGTTCGGAGCGTCGCCGAAGAAGATCTTCATGTTGCTGGTGCCGGCGTAGCCGAAGTTGGCGGCCATCGTGGTCAGGCCCGCCGCATCGTTGACGTTCCGCAGGTCGTACTGGGTGGTGTAGACGTTGCCGGTCTGGTAGATGTTGGTGTAGAGCGTGAACAGGCTGCCGTTGCTCAGGGCGCCGTTCTGGGTGCAGCTCGACACGGTGGTCGTGCCGACGGGGACGGACCAGGCGAGGGTCGCGCCGGTGGCGGCGAGGGTCAGGGCGGCGGCGGCGGCGCCGCTGGTGAGGACTTTGACGAAGTTCATGGATGCTGTTACCTTTCTCGAAAAACTGGAAGACTAAGTCTTGGGACACTTCTCTCTTATGCAGGGACAATGCCAACCTGCAATAAAGTGCGCGAAAACGGTATTCCTGCTGTACGAGTATTGGCAAGCCCTTGACGGCGGCGGCCTTTTGTTGTAACATAAGGGGACACGAATTCCGTAGGAAATTGCGGCGCGTCTCCAACAGATCAACCGACGCGCCGCGAAAGGGGTGCCTTTATTTTGACACGTCGTTTCTCGCGCTGGCCTCTCGCCATCGCCCTGATGATAGCCGCCGTGCCGGCCCCGGCACAGACACCGCTGGTCCCGAACATGCCGCCGCCGCCTCCCCCGCCGCCGGTCGCGCCGGTCACGGCCCCGGCCGGACGGACGCCCGCGCCTCCCGGCGTCGCCGCCATCGTTAACGGCAAAAACATTCTGCGTTCGCAGGTCGCCGACCAAGCGTTGAAAGCGGTCGGGCCGCAGATCGTCAGCCAGATGATCCTGATCGAGCTGATCAACCAGGAGGCTGTGAGGCAGCATGTCGTGGTGACACCGGCGCAGCTCAACGCCCGCATGGCCCTGGTCCGGCAGCAGGCCGCGCGCTACGGCGGCCTGGACGCCGCCCTGGCGGCTCACCACCAGACGCTGGCGGAGTTCAAGAACTTGCAGCTAACTCAGCTCAAGGCGGAGGCCCTGGTCGCCAAGACGCTGAAGCCCAACGTGGGGCCGCTCAAGTACCACGCGCGGCACCTGCTGATCGCGACCATCCCCCTGCCGGGGTCCGCGCCGGGCGCCAAGCCGCCGCACACGGACGCCGAGGCGTTGACGATTATCGCCAAAGCGCAGGCTGAGCTGAAGGCGGGCAAGAGCTTCGCGGATGTCGCGAACGAGTATACGGAAGACCCCTCCGGCAAGGGAAATGGCGGCGATCTGCCGGGGGTGATCGAGGCCACTTCGTCTTATGATCCTAACTGGCTGAAGGCGGCCCTGGCCCTCAAGCCCGGCGAAGTCACGCCGACGCCCGTGAAGTCCGAATTCGGCTATCACTTGATCCACCTCGACAGCACCAGCGCGGCCCCGACACCCGCCGACATCAAAAGGTACGCGGACGCCGCCGCTGCGGATCGCCAGAAGCAGCTTCAGCAGGCGTTTGGCCCCTACATTCAGGGACTGCGAAGCCGTGCGAAGATCGTGGACTACCTGGGGGAAGCCCCGACGTTCGCGCCCGCGCCGCCCGCCGGCTCAGGCTTCCGCGCCATGCCGGTCCCCCGACCGACGCCTTAGCCCCCATCATTCGGCCCGTCGAACCCGTTTCGGCGGGCCGATTCCTTTTGAACTATCACACGTTGAACCATCACACGCACCCAGGAGGATTCACATGGCAGCGAAGACCCAGATAAAGACGTTAAACGTGGGCATGATCGGCTACAAGTTCATGGGCAAGGCGCACTCCAACGCCTACCGGCAGGTGGGACGGTTCTTCCCCGATCTGGAAGCGACGCCCGTGATGAAGGCCCTGTGCGGGCGCGACGAGGCCGGCGTCAGCAAAGCGGCACAAACCTTCGGCTGGGAGGGTTACGAGACGGACTGGCGGAAACTCATCGCGCGCCCCGACATTGACATCGTGGACATTGGGGCGCCGGGCAACATGCACGCCGAGATCGCCGTCGCCGCCGCCCAGGCCGGCAAGCACGTCTTCTGCGAGAAGCCGCTGGGGAACACGTCGGAAGAGGCGAGGCGGATGCTGGACGCCGTGGAGAAAGCCGGGGTCAAACACCTGATCTTCTTCAACTATCGCGCCAACCCCGCCGTCTCGTTCGCCAAGCAGCTCATTGACGAGGGCTACATCGGCAAGGTGTACCACTGGCGCGCGCTGTTCTTGCAGGACTGGATCGTGGACCCGAACTTCCCCCTGGTCTGGCGCTTGAAGAAGGACACGGCGGGCAGCGGCTCGCACGGCGACCTGCTGGCGCACTGCCTGGACACCGCCCGTTACCTCGTCGGCGAGATTTCCGAAGTCAGCGGCCTGATGGAGACCTTCATCAAGCAGCGCCCCGAGCTGGCCGAGTCCGACGACCGCCTGGGCGGCAAGGCATCCGACGTGATGGGCGAAGTGGATGTGGACGACGCCTCGCTGGCCCTGGCCCGCTTCGCAAACGGCGCGCTGGGGACCTTCGAGGCGACCCGATTCGCGCTGGGCCGCAAGAACCACAACCGATTCGAGATCAACGGCAGCAAGGGCAGCCTGGTCTTCAACGCCGAGCGCCCCAACGAGCTGGACATCTACACCGAGGACACCCACGCCGGCACGAACGGCTTCCGCACTGTCACGGTGACGGCGGGCCAGGACCGCTACACGGGCCACTACTGGCCCGCCGCCCACAACATCGGCTACGAGCACACCTTCACCAACCTGCTCTACGACGCCTTCACGGCGATTGCGAAGGGCGAGAACCCGACCCCGAACTTCCGCGACGGCTACCTGAACAACGTCCTCCTGGACACCATCGCGAGGTCGGCGGAGACGAAGAAGTGGGAGCCGGTGCGGCCGTAGCGCCAGCGGGGGACGCCAGCAGAAAGCGGGCGTCCCCTCCTCCGGGTATACTCTCTTCAAGAGGAAGCAACGCCATGACTATCACTTTGAAACCCATGACCGAAGCCCTGCTTCGGGAAAAAGCGCGTCTGGACGGGCAAGACTTGGAGACCCTCGTTGACACACTCCTCGCCGATAGCCTGGCGGCGCAGGCGCGGGAGGATGAGGAAACCGCGACGGCCGTTGGCAAGGCGATGGCGGCTGCGGAAGCCGGCCGGGAAAAGCCGATGGCTCACTATCTCGCGGAGCAGAGGGCCAAACGCGGCCTGCCGGACTCCTGGCCGTCTGCGCAGCTAAGTGAGACGGAAACCGGCGTGGTTGTCGCCGAATGACTCCTGAAGACGATTCACCCGCTGTTTATGACATTCGTTTTGCCGAGCCTGCCGAGGCGGAACTCGAAGCCGAATACCTGCGCCTGGCCGGGGTCCAATTTGAGCTGGCGGAACGCTGGAATGAAGGCATTTTAACCGCCTGCCAATCTTTGTCGCAACTGCCCAAGCGTTATCCCCTCGCCCTGGACAAAGTCCGGGGTGGATACCAAACGCGGCGGATGCCTTTCCGCATCGGCAGAATGGGGTACTGGATACTGTATGCTGTCTTTGAAGCAGCCGAAAGCGACCCGGCATTCGTCCGCATCCTTCACATTCGCCGCAGTTCGTAGGTTTTACGGCATGGCGATGAGCGACACCTGCTGGACCCTATCGCCAAGTCGGCGGAGACGAAGAAGTGGGAGCCGGTGACGCCCTAGCGTTGCCCGGAAAGTCCGTAGTTCTCGTTCTGTGGGGGCAGTGTCATGGCTTATACGAGGTGGACGCGGTGGACGGAGCGAGCACGATACATGGTACTCTTCGCCGAAGAAGAAGCAGTACGCTTGGGGGCGAGTGCCGTCGCCCCCGAGCACCTTCTTCTCGGCCTGCTGCACGACCCATCAAATGTTGCGCTACGTATTCTGGCGCGGCTGGGAGTGGATGTCTCGGCGCTCCGCTCGAAAGTGGAGGGGAGGCTGACGGCGAGGGCGCAGGGGGCAGACAAAGAAATACGTCTTACGCGCGAGAGCAAGCGTGTTATTGACCTCGCCTATGAAGAGCCAAAGCCAAGACGCTTGAACGCGGACTGGCTTGGAACGGAACACCTTCTGCTGGGCTTGCTCCGAGGCGGCGGCCAGGTGGTCACGGAGGCTTTCAGGCTTCAAGGCGTCAGCGAGGAGACCTGCCGCTCAACCCTGGAGACCTTCTACAAAGAGCAGGTGGTATAATGCCTAAATAGGAGATACCGCCATGACTATCACTCTTGATCCGCAAGTCGAGCTAAGGTTGCTGGAGAAGGCACATCGCGATGGGCAGGACCCGAACGCGCTAGTTAATGACGCTCTCCTGAGCTTCTTAACGACAGGCGAGGATGAAGCTTCAAGCACCGACCTCCGCGCCCACGGCATCAGCCATGAGCAGGCGGCGGAACTGCGCGCCCGGCTGATGCCCTTTGCCGAGGATTGGGAGCAGCCGGAGATGGATGTCTACGACAACTACGATGCGGCAAAATCCGGGCGTTAAACGCGGCGACGTCGTTCTGGTGATGTTCCCGAACTCCAACCTGTCTTCCGCAAAGTTGCGCCCCGCCCTGGTCGTACAGGCGGACGGCTTGCAGACTGGATTGAACCAGGTCATCGTCGCCATGATCAGCAGCCAGATGGTCCGTGCCGGTCATCCTAGCCGGGTGACGATTCTGATGTCTACGACCGAGGGTAGCCAGTCAGGGCTGCTTCTGGATTCGGTTGTCTTGACGGACAACTTGGCGACTGTGGTCGTCGGCGCGATCAGCCGGATCATCGGTTCCCTGCCAATGCCTCTTGTGGACGTTGCTCTGCGGCATACGCTGAACCTCTAGCCCTATGAAACCTGAGCGTGAACATGAAGTAACCCTGCGGTTTTTGGCCGAGCCGACGGACATGAACTTTGGCGGCAAGGTGCATGGCGGGGCAGTGATGAAGTGGATTGACCAGGCGGGGTATGCTTGCGCGGTCGGGTGGAGCGGGCGTTACTGCGTAACCCTGTACGTCGGCGGGATTCGGTTCTACAAGCCCATCTTGATTGGAAACATGGTGGAGGTGCGGGCGCGGGTCATCTATACGGGCAAGACCAGCATCCACATCGCGGTGGATGTGAGCGCGAGCGACCCGCGCGATGGTCAGTTCCGGGAAACGACGCACTGCATCATCATCTTCGTAGCCGTGGACGAGGACGGCAAGCCGGTCGGGGTGACGCCGTGGGAGCCGCGCTCGGAGGAGGAAGCGGCGATGGAGAGGTATGCGGTCCGGCTGATGGAGCTGCGGCGCAGTATCGAGGACGAGATGCAGGCGCATCGAGGAACGGAGCAGACAGGAAAGGCCCGCGCCCCGCGCGGGCCTTTTTGCGTTTGTGGTGTGTCATAGCACCGGGAGCGGCTCTACCAGCCGGACGTGCCCGGCTCGCCTTTGAAGGGGCCGACGATGTCCGAGGTGATCCAGCCGCCGTAGAACTCGCCGGGCTGGGGGGTGACGCGCTCGCCGTCCACGGTGCAGGAGTCCATGCGGCCGGGGTAAAGGGCGATGTAGTTTCGGAGCGGGGCGAAGGAAGCGGTGGGATCTGGGTAGAACCAAGCAGCGTTGTCTGCCTGGTTTCCGTTGACTTCAATCGTGTAGTAGCTCGCCGTGCCTTTCCACTCGCAGTAGGACTGGCCGGGCGCGGGGAGAAAGCGCTCGGAGCGGACGTCTTCGGGTGGCAGGTAGTAAACGGGTGGGTGGCTAGTTTCGAGGACGCGCTTGGCGCGGCGTGTGTCGGCAATGACCACGCCCCCAAAGACGACCTGGACGCGCTTGTCGGTGTCTTCGAGGCGCGGGGGGCGCGGGTAGTCCCAGACGGATTCTTGACCGGGGGCGGGTTCGATACGGCGGCTGTTCATGCCGTCCGTAACACGTTGGGCGCGGATGGGGTTCCGCGAGGGAGACTCACACATGGCGGCGAAACCGACGATACTGGCGGTGGACGACGACGCGGACGTTTTGCGCCTCGTCAAAAGCGACCTGCGGAAGCAGTACGGGAAAGACTACCGCATTCTGAGCGCGGACGGCGGCGACCCCGCCCTGGAAGCCCTGCGGCAGCTCAAGGCGCGGGACGAGCCGGTGGCCCTCCTGGTCGTGGACCAGCGGATGCCGGGCATGGGCGGCGTGGACTTCTTGGAGCAGGCAATCCAAATCTATCCCGACTGCAAGCGCGTTTTGCTGACGGCCTACGCGGACACCGAGGCGGCCATCAAGGCGATCAACAAGGTCCGCACCGATTACTACCTGCTGAAGCCCTGGGACCCGCCGGAGGAGGAGTTATACCCGATCCTGGACGACCTGCTGGACGACTGGAAGGCGGACTACCGCGCACCCTATGAGGGCATCCGCGTGGTCGGCAACCGGTGGTCGTCGGACTCGCACCGGGTCAAGGACTTCCTGGCCCGGAACCATGTCCCGTATCAGTGGGAAGACATCGAGGCGGACACCGAAGCGTGCAGCCTGTACGAAGGCGCGGACGCGCCGGCCCTGCCGCTGGTCGTCTTCCACGACGGCGAGAAGCTGTCCAACCCGGACAACGCGAGGCTGGCGGCCAAAGTCGGGCTGAAAACGACGGCGGAGCAGCCGTTTTATGACCTGGTCATCGTCGGCGGCGGCCCGGCGGGGCTGGCGGCGGCGGTCTACGGGGCCTCGGAAGGCTTGCGGACGCTGATGGTCGAGCGCGAGGCCCCCGGCGGGCAGGCCGGAACTAGCTCGCGCATCGAAAATTACCTGGGCTTTCCGACGGGTCTGAGCGGGGCGGACCTGGCGCGGCGGGCGGTGACGCAGGCGCAGCGGTTCGGGGTGGAGATACTGTCGCAAGAGGTGACGGGCCTGCGAGGGCAGGACCAGTACCGCATTCTGACGCTGGCGAACGGAACCGAAGTGAGCTGCCACGCGCTGTTGATTGCGACGGGCGTTTCCTACCGCAAGCTGGACGTGCCGGGCCTGGAGAAGCTGACCGGCGCGGGCGTCTACTACGGCGCGGCAATGACCGAGGCGCTGTCCTGTAAAGATGATGACGTGTACCTCGTCGGCGGGGCCAACTCGGCGGGTCAGGCCGCCCTGTATTTCGCCAAGTACGCCCACTGCGTCACCCTGCTCGTCCGGGGAGACTCGCTGGAAAGGGGCATGTCGCAGTACCTGGTGGACGAAATCAAAGCACAGCCGACGGTCCGTGTCTGGCTGAACGCGCAGGTCACGGCGGCGGAGGGCGACGCGCAGCTAGAGCGCATCTCGATCCTGCACTCGAACACGGGCGAAACCGAAGTCGTGCCATGCCGGGCCGTTTTCATCTTCATTGGGGCGCAGCCGCGCACGGATTGGCTGGAAGGGGTCGTGAAGCGGGACGAAAACGGCTTCATCCTGGCCGGACCGGACCTGATGCAGAACGGCAGGCGTCCCGAAGGCTGGCCGCTGGACCGCGACCCGTTCCTGCTCGAATCGAGCGTGCCCGGCGTCTTCGTCGCGGGCGACGTGCTGCACCAGTCCATCAAGCGGGTCGCGTCGGCGGTCGGCGGCGGGGCCATCGCCGTGCAGTTCGTCCACCAGTATCTGGCGAAAGTGAGATGACTCCATGAGCGGCGCATCCCGGCAGGAGCATTTGTTCCCAAAGCTGACGGAGGTGGAGATCGAGTGCCTACGGCCGCTGGGGACCGAGGCCGCGCTTGCCCAGGGGGAGACGCTCTTTTCGGAAGGGCAGCCGGAGCAGGAATTTTACGTCGTTCTGGAAGGCAGCCTCAAAGTTACCCGGAAGATCGCGGGCGAAGACACGCTCCTGGTCGTGCATGAGCCGGGGGAATACACCGGGGCGCTGTCCATGTTTAATGGAGACCCGTCTATCGCCACTGGTCACGCCACGGCCCCGACGCGGGTCCTGCGGCTCCAAGCCGCCGAGTTCAAGGACATCATCGTCGCCTGCCCGGTCCTGGCCGGGGAAATCCTCGGCGTGATGGCCCAGCGGCGGCCCGAGGCGGACGCGCTGGCGCAGCAGCGGGAGAAGATGGCCGCCTTGGGAAAACTCTCGGCGGGGCTGGCGCACGAGCTGAACAATCCCGCAGCGGCGGCGCGGCGGGCGGCGGCCCGTTTGCGCGAGTCGCTGGTGACGTTGCAGCGGTCGGCGTTTGAGTTGGGCGAACGACGCTTGTCGGATGCACAGAAGGAGCTGCTTCTGGACGTGCAGGGCAAGGCGGAGCCGCCGGGTCTGGACGCGCTGGCCCTGAGCGAGCGAGAAGACGCGCTGGCCGACTGGATGGACGCGCGCGACATCCCGGAAAGCTGCGCCCTAGCCGGGGCGATGGCGGAGGGCGGGCTGACCGAGGAGACGCTGGAAACACTAGCCGCGCAGATACCCGAACCCGCCGCCCTTGCGGCTAGTCTGGCGTGGCTCGGCTCCAGCCTGGAGGCCGTGGCGTTGCTGCGGACGACCGAGCAGAGCGCGGACCGCATCTCGGATCTGGTGACAGCCATCAAAGCCTACTCGTACATGGATCAGGCCCCCACGCAGGAAGTGGACGTGCGCGCCTCTTTAGAGACGACGCTGACGATCCTGCGCTTCAAATGGAAGCACGGGGTCGAGATCGTCCGGGACTACGCGCCGGACCTGCCCTGCATCACCGCCTATGGGAGTGAGTTGAACCAGGTCTGGACCAACCTGATGGATAACGCCCTGGACGCGCTGGACGGACGGGGCCATCTCTTCGTGCGGACAGCGCGGGAAGATAACGGCGTATTGGTCGAGATCGGCGATGATGGACCAGGCATCCCCGAAGACATTCAAGCCCGCATTTTCGAGCCGTTCTTTACGACCAAAGGCGTCGGCCAGGGAACGGGGCTGGGACTGGACACCGCCTACCGGATTGTCGTGACGAGGCATCACGGCGACCTCCGGGTCACCTCCGAGCCGGGCAGCACGCGCTTCCAGGTGCGGCTGCCGCTGGAAACGGCAGCCAAATGAACAGCGCCGTCCACCCGCCGTGCGATGCCGGCGTCATCCGGGGCGGCGTCGAGGCAAAGCCTTCCGGGGAGGCGGCGGGGCGGTGGGTGCTGGCGGCCACCATCCTCGGCTCCAGCCTGGCCTTCATTGACGGCACGGTCGTCAACATCGCCCTGCCCGCGATGCAGGCGAGTCTCCATGCGAACATCGCGCAGGTGCAGTGGATCGTCGAGGCGTACTCGCTGCTGCTGGCGGCCCTGATCCTGGTCGGCGGCTCGCTCGGCGACCACCTGGGGCGCCGCAAGATTTACGCCCTCGGCGTCGCCGTGTTCGCGCTGGCCTCGGCCTGGTGCGGGCTGGCCCCGGACGTGACGCAGCTCATCTGGGCGCGGGCGGTGCAGGGCGTCGGCGGCGCGCTGCTGGTGCCGGGGAGCCTGGCGCTCATCAGCGCCGCGTTTCCCAAAGAGAAGCGCGGCCAGGCCATCGGGACGTGGTCCGGGTGGACGGCGATCACGACCGCGCTGGGGCCTGCGCTGGGCGGCTGGCTCGTTCAGCACATCGGCTGGCGGGCGATCTTCTTTCTGAACCTGCCGCTGGCCGTCGCCGTGCTGGCGATCACGCTCCTCCGAGTGCCGGAAAGCCGGGACGAGGGCGCCCCGGCGGGCCTGGACTTTTTGGGGGCGGCCCTCGCCGTGCTGGGTCTGGGCGGGGTCGTTTACGGCCTGATAGACGCCTCGACGGCGGGGCTGACAAGCCCCCGTGTCCTGACATTTCTGGCGGTCGGGCTGGTCCTGCTGGCCGCATTCGTCGCCGCCGAAGCACGCTCCAAGTCGCCGATGATGCCGCTGGGTCTGTTTCGGTTGCGGACGTTCGCGGGGACAAATGGGCTGACGCTGCTGCTGTATGCCGCGCTGGGCGGCGCGCTGTTCTTTCTGCCGTTCGACTTGATCCAGGTGCAGCACTACTCACCCACGGCGGCGGGGCTGGCGCTGCTGCCGTTCGTGCTGCTGATGTCCGGGCTGTCCCGCTGGTCCGGTGGCCTGGTCGCGCACTACGGGGCTAGGAAGCCGCTGCTGGTCGGCCCAACCGTCGCGGCGGCGGGCTTCGCGCTGCTGGCCCGCCCCGGCGTCGGCGGCTCGTACTGGACGGACTGGTTTCCGGCCATACTCGCGCTGGGACTGGGCATGGCGGTCAGCGTTGCGCCGCTGACGACGGCGGTGATGGGCAGCGTCGAGACCCGGTACGCAGGCGTGGCGTCCGGCGTCAACAATGCCGTCTCGCGCGTGGCGGGATTGGTAGCGATTGCGGCTCTCAGCCTGGTCCTGACGGCGGCCTTCGGACGCAGCCTGGACCGGCGTCTAGGAACGTTGGGCCTGCCGCCTACGATTAAGCAGCAGGTGATGGGGCAGCGTGGCAGGCTGGCGGCGACCCTCCCGTCTGCGTCGCTGCCCCCCGCACAGCGGCAGGTGGTGGCGGAGGCCGTGGCCGGGTCGTATGTGGCCGGTTTCCGGCTGGTGATGGGGATCGCTGCCGCCTTGGCGCTCCTCAGCGCCGTTTGCGCAGCATTTCTGATTGACGACGGCAAAGAGGTTGACGGCAAAGAAAAGGAGACACACGATGGCTGACCAATGCACGCACCTGGATCAGATCCGAGACGTCGAACCGCGCACACCGCAGGGCTGCGAGGAATGTCTGAAGATGGGCGATGCTTGGGTGCATCTGCGCGAGTGTTTGATCTGCGGCCACATCGGCTGCTGCGACTCGTCCAAGAACAAGCATGCGACGAAGCACTTCCATGCGACCCAGCACCCAATCATGCAGTCGTTCCAGCCGGGAGAGGATTGGCGCTGGTGCTATGTGGACGAGATGGAAGTTTAGGCCACATGAAAGCAATTCGTGTGCGCGAGTTCGGCGGACCGGAAACACTCCGCTTGGAAGAGATTGCCGACCCGCAGCCGGGGCCGGGGCAGGTTCTGGTCCAAGTGGAGGCGGTCGGCGTCAACCCCGTAGACGCCTACATCCGGTCGGGCGGCTACGGCAAGCGTCCCCTCCCCTACACGCCCGGCTCGGATGCGGCGGGGACGGTGGAAGCGGTCGGGGAGGGCGTCACGGCGGTCAAGGCCGGCGACCGCGTGTATCTGGCGGGAACCATCACTGGGGCTTATGCCGAGAAAGCCTTGTGTACCGCCGCCCAGGCGCGGCATTTGCCCTCGCGCCTGTCGTTCGCGCAGGGCGCGGGGGTGCATGTCCCCTACTACACGGCCTATTATGGGCTGTACGACCGGGCGAAGGCGCGGCCGGGCGAAACCCTGCTGGTGCATGGCGCGAGCGGCGGGGTCGGGCTGGCCGCCGTGCAGATCGCGGGGGCGGCGGGGCTGACGATTATCGGCACGGCGGGCAGCGAGAAGGGCCGGCGTCTGGTGGCGGAACAGGGGGCGCATCACGTCTTGGACCACGGCAAAGACGGCTACCTGGACGAGATCAAGGCGCTGACCGGCGGCAAGGGCGTGGATGTCGTGCTGGAAATGCTGGCGAACGTCAACCTCGCCAAAGACCTGGGCGTCCTAGCCCAAAACGGGCGCGTGGTGGTCATCGGCAGCCGGGGGCCGGTGGAGATTGATCCGCGCCTGACGATGGGCAAGAACTCGACCATCCTGGGCATGAGCCTCGTGAACGCGACGGAGGGCGAGGCGGCGCAGCTTCATGCCGCCCTCGGCGCGGGACTGGCGAACGGGACGCTGACGCCGATTGTCGCCCAGGAAATCCCGCTGGCCGATGCGCCCCGCGCGCATGAGGCCGTGATGGCGTCAGGGGCGCACGGAAAGATCGTGCTGATCCCCTAGTGGAAGGCGGTCACAGCCTCGCCAGTCGCGCGAACTCTTCCAAAGAGGCCCCGGCACTGGAAGCGCCGGGCTACTCAAAGTGGAAGCGCCTCCGGCACTGAAGAACACCCCTAGGTAGGGGCGCGATTCATCGCGCCCTCTTCTTCATGCGCCCTCTTTAGTCGCGGAGCGACTTCCACCGAGAGTAGACCGGCACTTCCAGTGCCGGGGCCTCTCTAGGCAATTGTCCTACTGCCCCGTAGGCTTTGCCTTGCCCTTCCCGCTGTTTTCGTGTAAAATAGGGCTGTATGCAAATAGTTCCAACTCCGAACCCCACGCTCGACTCTTACTATGCCGCCCTGTCCCGCTATGCCGGGCTGGGAGTGACCCAGGAGCAGGGCATCCGCAGCGCCTTCCGGTCCCTGCTGGAGACGTTCGCCAAGCCGGCCGGCTGGACTCTCGTGGAAGAGCACACCCTGCCGGGGAGCCGCAAGCGGCCCGACGGCACCCTCCTGGACGATTTCCGCATCCCGCGTGGCTATTGGGAGGCGAAGGACGCCAAAGACGACCTGGAAGCCGAAATCCGCAGCAAGATCAAGCTCGGCTACAACCTGAGCAACATCATTTTTGAGGACACCCGCCGGGCCGTCCTGTATCAGAACAAGCAGCGCGTGCTGGACGTGGACCTGACCCAGCGGGACGCCCTGGCGGGCTTGCTGACCCGCTATTTCAGCCACACGCCCGCCGAGATTGAAGAATTTCATCAGGCGGAAGTCGAGTTCCGCGAACAGATCCCCGTTCTGGCGAAGGCGCTCCTGTCCATCATCGAAACGGCGCGGCAGGACAACCCGCCGTTTATCGCGGCCTTCTCCGAGTTCTTTGAACTGTGCCGCACCTCGCTCAATCCCGCCGTCAGCACCGTCCAGATCGAGGAAATGCTGGTCCAGCACCTGCTCACCGAGCGGCTGTTCCGCAACGTCTTCGACAACCCGGAGTTCACCAAGCGCAACGTCATCGCGGGGGAGATCGAGAAGGTCATCGCCGCGCTCACCAGCCAGGCGTTCAGCCGGGAGTCGTTTCTGAAGCGGCTGGACTACTTCTACACGGCCATCGAGAACACGGCCCGGACGATCACGGACTTTTCCGAGAAGCAGGGCTTCCTCAACACCATCTACGAGCGGTTCTTTCAGGACTTCAGCACGGCCACGGCGGACACCCACGGCATCGTCTACACGCCCCAGCCCATCGTGGACTTCATGTGCGCCAGCGTGGAGGAGGTCTTGCAAATGGAGTTTGGCACGTCCCTTTCCGCCCCCGGCGTGACGATCCTGGACCCGTGTACGGGGACGGGCAACTTCCTGGTGAACATCCTGCGTCGCATCGCGCCGCTGGATTTGCGCCGCAAGTACCAGAAGGAATTGTTCGCCAACGAGGTCATGCTGCTGCCCTACTATGTGGCCTCGCTGAACCTGGAACACGCCTATTTCGACCTGCAAGGCCGGTATGAACCCTTCCCCGGCCTGTGCTTCGCAGACACATTGGATTTGGCACAGGGCAAGCAATTGGCAATGTTCGCCGAAGCGAATACCGACCGGGTGCAGCGGGAGCAGGACGCGGCGATTACAGTGATTATCGGCAACCCGCCGTACAACGTGGGGCAACAGAACGAGAACGATAACAACAAAAACCGCAAGTACCCAGTGGTGGATGCGCGCATCCGGGAGACCTATGCCAAAGACTCAAAGGCAACTCTTAAAAATCAACTTTACGATGCCTATGTCCGCTTCTTTCGCTGGGCAGCGGACCGTCTGCAAGGTCAGGACGGCATCGTCTGCTTTGTGACTAACAACTCCTTTGTTGACCAGATGGCTTTTGATGGTATGCGGCAACATCTTACAGAAGATTTCACCCAAATTTACCATATAGATTTGCACGGCAACGTGAGGCAAAACCCGAAGCTGTCTGGCACGACGCACAATGTCTTTGGCATCCAAGTCGGCGCAGGCATCACGATTGCCGTTCGGAAAGCCGGGACAGAAAAGTTTTTACGTTACTATCGAGTCCCCGAGAATTGGCGCAAAAGCGAGAAACTTACATGGCTTTCCGATAAGAATAGCATTGCAGGAGTCGAATGGAAGACGTTAACGCCGAATCGCAATAATGTTTGGCTCACCGACGGTCTACAAGATGATTTCGCTGACTTCTTGCCTATAGCTTCAAAGGAGACAAAAGCATCACTCGGCATGGATACAAAGGCTATCTTCAAAAGTTTCTGTCCAGGGGTTAATACGTCGCGGGATAATATCGTCTATGATTTCGACCAAACGAGACTAAAGCCTCGTATGGAGAAGTGTATTGACGAGTATAACAGCGAGGTCCTTCGCTGGACGCGCGAGGGTCGGCCGAAAGAAATAGATGCTTTCGTCGCTTATGAAAGCCTCAAGTGGAGTGAGCATCTCAAACAAGAGCTTATGCGTGTGCATTACGCTGAGTACGACGAAAGCAAGATCAGGCAGTCTTTGTACCGTCCTTTCAGCAAGCAGATGTTGTATTATGACAGCATCTTTAATGATCGCCCGTCTCTTTTTGACCGTATCTTCCCGAATACCATTAGTGAGCAAGAAAATGCCGTAATCTGCATCAGCGGAACAGGACATCGCGCCGCATTCACAACCCTGATTGCTAACAGCATTCCCAACTACTCAGTGAACTCAGTAGATGGTTTTAGATGCTTCCCCCTCTACACCTACGCCCTCGACGGCAAGCTCCGGCGCGAGAATATCACGGATTGGGCGCTGGGGCAGTTCCGGGCAAAGTACGGGCCGGACGTGACCAAGCGGGACATCTTTCACTACGTCTACGGCCTGCTCCATTCGCCGGAGTACCGGGAGCGGTACAAGGAAAACCTCAAGCGCGAACTGCCGCGTATCCCGCTGGTGGGGGGCGAGGCGGGGACGGGACCGGGGGGAGGGCCGGGCATTGAAATGCCCGTCTGGGAGGCTCCGCCGACCGTCCAGGGGACGGAAGATGGAGAGGCCCCGGCGTTCCCCCGTCCGCAGGACGGTCAGCCGCAGGCTTCCCAGACGGGTACTTCAGTGCCCGGCCTCTTCCGCGCCTTCGTCTCGGTCGGGGCCGCCCTGGCCGCCCTGCATGTGGGCTATGAACAGGCCGAAGAATACAAACTAAAGCAGATCGTCAACAAGGACGTGCCGTTCTCCTGGCGCGTCGCCAAAATGCGGCTCAACAAGGACAAAACGGCAGTCATCGTCAATGGGGCGCTGACCCTGGCCGGCATCCCTCCGGAAGCCTTTGACTACAGGCTCGGCAACCGGAGCGCCCTGGAATGGGTTCTGGACCAGTATCAGGTCGGCACGGACAAGCGCAGCGGGATCGTCTCCGACCCGAACCGCGCGGACGACCCGGAATACATCGTGCGGCTGGTGCGCCGGGTCGTGAGGGTCAGCGTGGAGACGGCGCGGCTGGTGGCGAGCCTGCCTCCGCTGCCGCCGATGGCTGCGCCAGGCGCGCGAACTCTTCCAGACTGAGCGTTTCGCCCCGGCGGCCCGCGTCAATGCCGGCGGCGGCGAGGGCGTCTGCCGCCTGGTCGCGGCTCCAGCCCAGGGCGGGGTCGCCGCTGAGGGCGTTGAGGAGGGCCTTGCGGCGCTGGCCGAAGGCGGCGCGGACAATGGCGAAGAACAGCATCTCGTCGGGCACGGCGACGGGCGGGGCGGCGTGGGGGGTCAGGCGGACGATGGCGCTGTCCACGTCCGGCGGCGGAAAGAAGACGCGGCGCGAGACGATGCCGACCGTTTCCACCTGGGCGTGGAACTGGGAAAAGACGCCCAGGGCGCTGAAGTCGGGCGTCCCCGGCTTCGCGCCCAGCCGGGCGGCGACTTCCTTCTGAACCAGCAGCACGATCCGGGCGAAGCGGCCCCGCTGATCTAAGAGCGTCGTCAGCAGCGGCGAGGTGATGTTGTAGGGGATGTTGGCGACGACGGAGACGTGGGACGCCTCGGCAAAGTGCGCATCCAGAAACGCCGGCCAGTCCAGCGCCATCGCGTCGCCGGGGATGATCTGGACCTGGGGCAAATCGCCGACCGTTTCCGCCAGGGCGGGCAGCAAGTCTTGGTCAATCTCCAGCGCGACGACCCGGCCCGTCGGCGTCACGGCCTCGGCCAGCGCCCGCGTCAGCACGCCCAGCCCCGCGCCGATCTCCAGCACCGCGTCACCCGCTCCAAGTTCACCCGCCGTGACGATCTTGGTCAGCGTGTTGGCGTCTACCAGGAAGTTCTGCCCGAAGCGGCGGCGGGGGTGCAGGCCGTGCCGCTGGAGCAGGCCGGAGACGGCGGCGGGGCTGGAAAGGTTCATGCCCCCATTATACCAGGGGGCGGGTACTTCCGGGCGGCATCATCCAGAACCAGCACCCAATCACAGCCAGGGCCGCTGCTCGGCGGGGTGAACGTCTCCGACCCGGCCTGTCCCACCCGCCCGGCCTGTCCCACCCGCCCGACGGGGACCGCCCCGACGCGGCGGGGGTCGAACCACCAGGCCGTGAGGGGCGACCCGTGCAGCTTCGTCATGTCCAGCGTGAAGGGCAAGCCGAAAGCGGAGTAAACAAAGGCATAGCTGCCGTCTGCGTCGCGCGTCGCCCGGATATGCTCCGCGCCCGTTCCCGCGTCGGACACGATCAGCGACTGGTCGGGAATGCGCGAAAGGAACGGGCGCGACTCCATCAGGGCGCGCAGGTGGCGCATCTGGTTTGCGCCGGGCAGTTGCAAAGCCTCGCGCCAGGGCGTCCGGGCGGCCGTCATCGGGGCGAAGCGAGCCGGGTCCAGGAACTGCCAGATGTCGTGGCAGCCGTAGGTGTGGCCGAAGGCGCCGGCAAAGACGGCCCAGTAGGCGGCTTTGCGGGTGTCAGAGTCGTTCAGGTAGCCGTTTTGGGGGTTAAAGCTTTCGGGGTGGCCTTCGTAGCCCGGCTCGCCGTCCAGGCAGGGCTTGGTGGGGCTGAGGGCATAGTCAGCGGCGATCTTGTCGTAGTTCGGGCTGTTGCGGCTGTGGCCGGTCTGCCGCATGTTGAAATCCAGCCAGGCATCCCCGTGGAAATACTGCGCCGAGGTCTGGCCGCCCTGCGGGTGGAACGTCTGAAGATGACGGCCCCCGTCGCCCTCGGCCAGCCCGTCCGACATGGCGCGGAGGATCGCCCGGTGCGCGTCCGACTCGACGGCGCGGTCGCCGCCCAGAATCCAGATCAGGCCGGCGTCCCGGTAACGCTCCCCCAGGCAGCGGCCATACGTCCGCGCGTTTTCGGGCGTGAAGATCTCCGGCCCCGCGCCCCACGCCTTGTTCCATTTGTCGCCCCAGGTTGGCAGCATCCCCATCGTCAGTCCCAGCGCGTTGGCACGGCGGACGATCCCGTCCACATGGGCGAAGTACGGCTCGTTGGGCCGGGCCGGGTCGTTGTCGTGCAGGGGCAGATGACCTATGGGGCCGGGTTTGTCGAACTCGTGCTCGGCCAGAACCACGGCCTGAATGACCGTGAAACCCTGCGCGGCGCGCATCTGGAGGTACAGGTCGGCCTCCTCGCGCGTGAGCCGGTGAAACAATTCCCAGGCGGTGTCGCCGAGATAGAAAAATGGCGTCCCATCGTCATGGACGAGGAAACGCCGGTTGGGGCTGACTTGGAGCGTCATCGGTGTTCTCTTATAAGCGCAAGATGACTCAGAACCCCCCAGCCCCCAATAATGGGGGAGTAGGAGTAGGCCCACTCTGGCTCCCCCATTATTGGGGGCTGGGGGGCAACTAGAGAAGCCTCTTCATACAACTTAACGCGCGGGCGAGAGCAGCCAGACGGTCACGCGGCGGCGGCCGACGTTGGACGCTTCCGAGTGGGTGGTGTGGCCCAGGTCAATGCGGTGCCCTTTGATGGCGCCGCCCGTGTCGCCCGCGACGGCATAGCCGTAGCCTTCGACGTAGAGCCTGGAGCGGAGGGGGATCAGGCGCGGGTCCACGGCGACGACGCCGTAGCCCGCGCGCATTCCCGTGGCGCAGCGGCCCACGCTGCTGCCCTCATAGGGCGAGTAGCCGGTGGCGACCATGCTGAAACACTGCATCCGCCGGTAAGAGCCGGAGCGCGACGGCAGGGCGCGCGCCTCGCGGACACGGATGCCGGCCAGTGTCTCCTGATCCTGCGGCTGTTTGGCGACGCGAATGGCGACAAGATCGCGGCAGGTGCGCTTGCCGTTGACGAAGCCGGCGTTGTAGGTCTTTGCCAAAATGCCGGGGACGCCGTGCTGTCCCGACTGAATCTTACCAGGGGGGACGGCGCGGCTCATCTTGAACACGGTCTTGAAGGGGATCGAGGCGGTCTCGGTCTGTGCCTCGAAGTGGACGCGGGTGATGACGATCTTTTGGCCCGCCGCCAGGGGCGTCGAAGGACGAGGAACGATGCGGTCGTCTTTGCCGAAGGTGATGCCTGCCGCCGCCAGCGCGTCGCCGACGGTCTGCGCTTTGGTGTCAAGCGTCCGGGGGGCCTGGACGCCGTCCCGGACGGTGACAGTGAGCGCGTGGGTCAGGAGCGCGTCGGAGACGGGAGTGGGAGAGTTCGTGCCGACCCTGGCGCTGGGCGTCTGTGCGGCGGCGTTGGTCTGCTGTGCCAGAACCGCGAAAGGACAGGAAAGCGCGGTCGCCGAGAAAAGGGAAGCCAGGGACAGATAGCCGAACGTGCGGGCTGTCTTCGAGTTTCGCAAATGGTCTCCTCCTGGAGGTTCTGGGTGGCACGCGCGAAGGACGGCATGATTTTCGCGCGTCCTGCCGGGACGCCTTTGGGCGAGCCGACCTTTGCTTAATTTTTAGAGCCGCGTCAGTATAACAGAACCCCTTTATTCTGTCAAGCCGGGCAATAACGGAATAGTATGCCGTTGGTAATTGTTGCCATGAAATCCTGCTAAAAATAGGGGGATTTTTCTTGACATCCCGCCTTGAATATGGTATATTAGAGTGATTTACGAACACATGTTTGACGTAGTGGCGGAGAGAGGAACCGACATTGGACAAAGAAAAAGCACTGGAACTGGCGCTGGCGCAGATTGACAAGCAGTTCGGCAAAGGCGCGATCATGCGGCTGGGACAAGCCGAGAAGCTGGTGACGGAGGCGGTTTCGACCGGCTCTATCGCGCTGGACATCGCGCTGGGCGTCGGCGGCATCCCCAAGGGGCGCATCACCGAGGTTTACGGCCCCGAATCGTCGGGCAAGACGACGCTGGCTCTGCACCTGGTCGCCGAATCGCAGAAGACGGGCGGCATCTGCGCGTATGTGGACGCCGAGCACGCCCTGGACCCCGAATACGCCCGCAAGCTGGGCGTGGACATTGACAGCCTGCTCGTCTCGCAGCCCTCCACGGGCGAGGAGGCGCTGGAGATCACGGACGGCTTAGTCCGGTCGGGCGCCGTCGCGCTGATCGTCATCGACTCCGTCGCCGCGCTGGTCCCCAAAGCGGAGATCGAGGGCGAGATGGGCGACAGCCACATGGGGCTTCAGGCCCGCATGATGTCGCAGGCGATGCGCAAGCTGTCCGGCAGCGTTTCCAAGACGGGCTGCGTGATCATCTTCATCAACCAACTTCGCGAAAAGATCGGCGTCATGTTCGGCAACCCGGAAACCACTCCCGGCGGCAAGGCCCTGAAGTTCTATGCCTCCGTGCGGCTGGACATCCGCCGCGTCGAGACGCTCAAGCAGGGCACGGACATGGTGGGCAACCGGGTCAAGGTCAAGGTCGTCAAGAACAAGGTCGCCCCGCCCTTCCGCCAGGCCGAGTTCGACATCATGTTCGGCACGGGCATCAGCCGCTCAGGAGGAATTCTGGACATGGCGATTGAACTAGGGCTGGCAAACAAGTCCGGGTCCTGGTTCACCTATGGGGATCAGCGCATCGGCCAGGGCCGGGAGAACGCCAAGCAGTACCTCGAAGAACACCCGGAGGTCATGGCCGAGATGGAGTCGCGCATCCGCGAGATCGCCGTCGGCCCGGTGGAGAGCCTCCCGGCGACGCTGGAGGCCGACGACGCCGAGACATTGGCGCTGGCGGCGTAAATACGCCCCCAGCCCTGGAGGCTGAGGGGCTTGTCTTTCTGATCAACTGACCTGGTTTAAGGAGAACTGTGATGGCCTTCGATTTTAAACGTCATCTTATCAAAGTTCAGGGGGGCCGGACCTACCTGCCGGTTTCGGCGCGCATCGTCTGGTTCCGGGAGGAGCACCCCGACTGGAGCATCGAGACGGAAGCCGTCGAGATCAACCACGAGAAGCAGTACGCCATCTTCCGCGCCCGTATCTGCGACGGCGACGGCAAGCTAATGGCGACGGGGACCAAAAAAGAGGACGTCAAGGGCTTCGGCGACTACATTGAGAAGGCCGAATGTGTGCCCCTGGACACGCGCATCCTCACGGCTGAGGGCTGGAAAGCGCACGACGAACTTCGGCTCGGTGAGCCGGTGCTGGGATACGATGCCGAGCAGGAGCGCTTGGAATGGGTTCCCCTGCTGGCAGTGCGTCGGTATCAGAACGCTCCCGTCGTTCACGCCAGCAACGGCAAGGGGTTCGATGTCATCTGCACCCCAGACCATAAGTGGGCGGTGCGCTACGCCGTGCTGAACAACGGCAAGAAGTACGTTTACCGAAAGATGCGCGAGACGCAACATCTGACGAAGGTAGATGCAATCACTGTAGGCGCTGCGGGGCCTTCCGGCTTGCTCGACGTGACGCCGCAACAGGCATTCCTGATGGGAATGCTAATCACCGACGGCTGTGTCCGTTACAGCGGCAAGCACATTCGGGGCTACATCTGCCAGAGCAAAGCAAATGGCATCCGGGCTATACGCGAGCAATTGGTGGATGTGCCGCATCAAGAAAGCGTGGTTCCGGCACACACGCGCACCTTTCCCACCGGGAAAGCCTATGACTGCCGCATCGGGTATCGCTGGAACATAGCGGCCAGCTATCTGCATGATCTGCATGATGCGTTTGGCATCGTCCATGAGACTGAGCTAACCAACGTCGTGGCGGGCCTGTCACGGGAGGCGCGTGCCGCTATGCTGGAAGCCATGATGCTGGCTGAAGGCGATAAAAGGGGCAGTTTCGCCCAAATGCCGGGCCGTAATGACTGGGTCATCGACGTCTGGACGGCGCTCTGCGCGCTGGAAGGCAGCATGGTCTGCAAGGCCAGTGTCCGCCCAACCTGCGGCGGCATCTGGGTGGCGCGTCGTAAGAAGACACGCTCCGTCTGGGCCAGCAACGTCGTGGTGGAAGATGCCGGCACAGCAGACGTGTGGTGTCCTCAGACGCCGCTCGGAACGTGGGTGGCTCGGTTCGGCAACGACGTCGTGACGGTTACAGGCAACACCGGGGCCGTCGGCCGCGCCCTCGCGCTATGCGGTTTTGGGACGCAGTTCGCGCCCGAACTCGACGAGGCCGGCGGGGGCCGCTTCGCGGACAGCCCGCAGCCGATGGGCGGCGGACGGTTCGGCGGCGGGGGTGGTGGGAACTACAGCGGGGGCGGCAATTACGGAGGCGGGTCGAACGGGGGCGGATCCAATCGCTACGGCGGCCCGCCGCCCGGCGGCAGCGGCGTCCGCTTCACCCCGCCGCGCGAAGCCAGCCCCCCGCGTGAGACGAGCGCGCCTTCCACTGAGCGACCGGCGTCGGGCCGCGATGGCGGCGGAGGGCAAGCCCGCTCAGAGGCGCCGCGCAATAACGAGGCGCCGCGCAGCGAGGCCGCGCGGCCCGAGCCAGCGCGGCCTTCTCCCGTGGACGACGCAGGCGAAGATGATTTCGAGGCGCTGATCGGCGGCGAGGGCCTGCTGGACGCGACCGAGGATGATCCGTTCGGCGACGGCGCGGAGGCCGCACCCAAACCCTCGGCAGGGACGGCCCGACCCGCCGCCCCCATGAAACCCGAAGCGACGAATGGGACCCCCGCCTGCGTTGGCTGCGGCAAGGCCCTAACCAAAGCGCAGCAGGAGCTTTCGATCCGCAACTACGGCGAAGCGCTTTGCCCCGGCTGCCAGCGGGACAAGACGCGGCGGCCCGCCCTGGCCGAGCGGGCGTAGACGATCATTGTGGATGACCCAAAAAGCCCCGGCCTCTGGAAAAGAGGCCGGGGCTTTTTTGCGCCGTTAATAGATCGCCTAGCGCCGCGCGACGAGGCTCCGGTGATATTGTTTTTCGATCTGGGCGATAACAGCGGGGTTGGTGACGGGGATGCGAAGATGCTGGCCGGGAACGAGGGGGGTAGTTCCCAGGAGATGGTTAGCGCGAGCGATCTGTTCTTCACGCGCGAGGATGTAGGTGTTTGGGTCGCCGTAGCGTTTGGCGAACTTCGTCAGCGTATCTCCGCGAGTGACGGTCTTGGAGATCACCACGACGGAGGGCAGAGCCGGGGTGGCATAGCTTTGCTGGACCGAATGGACCAGCGACAGAACCAACGTGAAGAAGAAGTACAGGAGCACCGCCGCCGCCGCCGCCGCCAGCAAGACATTTTCCAGCCGGTGGAGGGGGCTGCGCCGGATGGGAGCAGAGAAACTCCGGGTAGTACGCTCCGCCGTCAGATCCTTCAGAACGAGCTGAGGCTGGGAACGGATACCCACCAGGCGCGAACGATCATCACACACATCAAGTCTCAACGGAACCATGGTCTATTCTCCTCACTTGACACGACACGGAAGGCAAACAATTGTTTGCATCTCCTGCATTATACACAAGATGTAGCAGAGTGTCAACGAGATTCTGCCCATACACAGAAAAAAACAAACAAAAGTTTGACTAAGTTCCGGGCTTCCGTGGTATAATCCACAAGACCACACTTATTCGCCATTATTGGCTTTTATTCCAGTTTCATCCCAAAGGAATCATCATGCAATCACTCACTGAGAAGCAGCGGCAGATCCTTGAAGTCATTCGCACTCATATCGAGCAGCGCGGTCACGCGCCCACGGTCCGGGAGATCGGCGCGCAGGTCAGCCTCAGTTCCTCCTGCACCGTCAAGAAGCACCTGGACAGCCTGGAAGCCAAAGGCTTCCTGCGGCGCGACCGCTACAAGCGGTCGCTGGACCTGATGGAAGGCGGCGAGCGCCTGGCGATGGGCCGCTCGGTCTGCGTCCCGCTCGTGGGCCGGGTGGCGGGCGGCGCCCCGATCCTGGCCGAGCAGTCGCACAGCCCGGAGATGCTGCCGGTCCCCGTCTCCCTCCTGCGGCGCGGCGACCAGGGCGGGCGCAACTTGTTCGCCCTGGAAGTCTACGGAAACTCGATGCGGGATGCGGGGATCGGGGACGGCGACATCGTCATCGCCCGCAAGCAAAGCACGGCGGGAGACGGCGACATCGTCGTTGCCCTGCTGGGCGAGGAAGCGACGGTGAAGACGTTCTACCGCGAAGCGGACGGTGTGCGCTTGCAGCCGGAGAACCCAGACTATGAGCCGATCTTCGCCGCCGACGTCCAGATTATGGGCAAGGTCGCAATGGCGATCAAGCGGTTTTGAGCGAGCGCCGCTTCAGGACCGCCAGCGCGATAGCATAGGAAATCAGCCCGACAGCCAGATAAACTAGGCCCGTCCCGACCCAAAGAGGCCCGGCGTCATAGCCGATCATGCCGGGCATCGCGCTGCCTTGTGAAAGGTGAAAGAGGTCGGAGCCGGGGGACAATTTCGTGACGAGCTGCATCAGCGGCACGAACGGGCAGAGGTAGAGGGAGCTGACAAAGGGGCTGCGCGCCGCCGCTAGGGCGTCCTGGCCGGTGAGCGTCGCGTAAGAGAAAAACGGCAGCGCCACGGCGAGGATAAGCGCCAGGTACAGCAGCGTCAGCGACGACCAGCGGTTGCCGAGCAGTGTTGAAAGCAGGAAACCCAAGCCGGCGATCCCGACGACGACCAGAAAGAGCATCAACGCCGCCTGCTCGAACACATTCCAAAGGTGCGTCGAGAGTGCCGCCCACTGTGCGGTGACTGCCGTCAGCCCTCGGGGCGATTGTGCATAAGAATTGCTTCCCATGACAGTCGTTACCCCCCACCGCGTCCCCCAATGAAGCGCGGCGGCATTCAGCCCCAGGACCAGGGCCGTGAGCAGCAGGGCGAGTGGCAGGCCGGCGGGCAGCGTGGCGTCGCCGAAGACGCGGCGGGGCGACCAGGCGCGGACGAGGGTCGGCAGGGAACTCGCCTGCCTCGTCCAGCCTTCCAAGTCGCCCGTCACCAGCACCGGCACAAAGAGCAAAAGCGCGGACAAGGCGAGGATGAAAAGGAACAACACCTGCTCGGCGGACGGCACGGAAAAGGCCGCCGGCAGACTGAGCAGGATACCGTCCCCAAAGAAGACGATCAGCGCCCCGAACAGCAGCGTCACCAGCCGTAGGGCAGTCGCGCGCCGGGCCGGGAAGTCCTCCAAGCGGTTGATGCAGGCCAGAACGAGGAGCGCACTCAAAGTCCCATTCAGCAGGATCGCCGGTACCCAGGCTGGCAGCGTCCACCCGTAGTAGTGCTCCGGCGCCACCGCGCCCGTGACCGCCCCGACCGGGTTTAGGGCGCACAAACCCCAGCTTGTTTGGAAGCCGCCGCCGAACACGATGGGAGCGGCGAACGGGCCGGTCACGACGAAAAAGAGGATCAGCGTGGCGTAGGAAAGGACGGTCGCCGTCGCCGTGTTCGCGGCGTAGGCGGACCAGCACAGGCCGACGGCGCCGAAGAGGAAGGCATCGCCGATCAGGAGGATGTAGGCGAAAAAGACCTCGCCCGGCGACACGCCCCCCAAGAGGAAGCAAAGGGACAGAAGCGGGAGGGAGGACGTGAGCAGCAGCGCGACAAACGAAACGGACGATGCCAGCTTGCCCCAGACGATGGAGCGCGGGCGGAGGATCGTCCCGCGCAGCATCTCAAACGTCCGCTGCTCGCGCTCGATGGAGATTGCCCCCGCCGTCAGGGCAGGCGTGATCAGGGCAATCATCACGGCCTGGGAGTAGAAGAGTATCTCGAAGAAGGTTCGCCCGACAGTAAAGCCCGCTGAGGCGCTACCCCGCTCCATCTCGCTGGAATGCTGGTTCCACCAGCCGAGATACGAAAAGAAGAGGATCAGCGAGAGCAGCAGCAGGTAGCCGAAAAGGAGCCAGTACGTCCGCGCCCCGCGCATTCGCCCGCGCAGCTCCTTGGTGATGACCGGGTTGTCCAGCGTCCAATTGAGCATGATCGTTTCTCCTTGCACCATCCAGGTGAAGGAGTATACGACAGCCAGGCTTCTGAATCCTTTATCGCTCCCGCGTCAGCGCATAATCGGCCAGCGAATGCAGCGCGTCTCGATAGGAAGAAGAAACGGGAAGCGCGCACAGCGCGTCCTGGGCCAGCGCGACGTAGCGGCGGGCGGCGTCCGCCGTGCGCGCGTAGCCGTCGTGGCGCGCGATGGTTTCGCGGACATCGGCGACTTCCGCGTCCGTCAACGCCTCCGGCTCCTGTAAGATGTGCAGCAGGTCGCGCCGCTCCATCTCCGAGACGTCGTGCAGGGTGAGAATCAGCGGCAGGGTCATCTTGCCTTCGCGCAGGTCGCCGCACTGCGGCTTGCCGGTCTTGCGCGGGTCGCCGGTGTAGTCCAGCAGGTCGTCGGCGATCTGGAATGCCAGGCCGCAGTTCAGCCCGTAATGCGTCAAGGCGGACACCTGCGCCGGGCCGGCTTCGGCCAGCATCCCACCCACCTCGCAGCAGCCGGCGATAAACCCCGCCGTCTTCTTGTGGATGATGGTCAGGTAGGTTTCCTCCGACGTGTCCACATCGCCCTTGGCCGTGATCTGCAAGACTTCCCCTTCGCTGAGGCCCACGGTGACTTTGGAAAAGACGCGGATGACGTCCATGCTGCCTTCACGGGCGGCCAAATAGATGCTCTTGGCAAGGAGGTAGTCGCCAACGAGGACGCTGATCTGGTTGCCGAAGGTGACGTTGGCCGTGGGGCGCCCCCGGCGCTCTTCCGCCCCGTCCACCACGTCGTCGTGGATCAGGGACGCCATGTGGATCAGTTCGGCGGCGGCGGCGGAAGCATAGACAGTCTGGGCGGGGAATCGGGCGGCGGCGGCGCGGGCGGCCAGGGTCACGAGGGCTGGGCGGAGGCGCTTCCCGCCTGCCGAGAGGGTGTGACCTGAAATGGCATAAGCCGCGCGGACATCGGAGCGGATCTCGTCCCCCAGCAACACCTCGACGGCGACCAGATCGTCCTGGACGCAGTCCAGGAAAGACACTTGCGCCGGCGCGGAACGAGCGGTTTCAGGAAGTGCGGTCGCACTGGCTCCCATGCTGTTGATCCCCATCCTAAAAATTGGCGAACGGCTTGACGCCGACATGAACGCAGACAAGGCCGAACGTGAGGTCCACCCACCGCACTTCGGCCAGCCCCGCACCGCGCATCCGTTCTGCAAGCTGCGTCCGGGTGTCGAAGCGCGTCACCGAAGCGGGCAGGTAGGCATAGGCATCGCGCCGTCCACTCATGGCGCCGCCCACGGCGGGCATGACATACCGGGCGTGGAAGTCATACGCCGTCCGAAACGGCCCCGGCGGCGGCTGCGAGAACTCCAGGCAGACCACACGGCCGCCGGGCTTGACGACACGGGCCATTTCCCGAAGGGCTTTGTCCCGGTCCGCCACATTGCGGATGCCGAACGCGACCGTGGCCGCGTGGAAGCTGGCGGCGGCGAACGGGAGCCGGACGGCATCCCCCTGGACTTCCCCTACCCCGTTCCGGGCGAACCGCCTCGCGCCGTGCCGCAGCATCGGCAGCGAGAAGTCCGCCGCCGCTACCAAGCCGCTCGGCCCGACGGCTTGCCGCAGGGTGTCGGTCCACTCGCCCGTCCCGGAGCAAATGTCCAGAACGCTGTCGCCCGCCCCCAAAGAAGCGCAGCGGGTCGCAAAGATGCGCCAGCCGTGATGGATGCCCGCCGAAAGCAGCGAGTTCAGCAGGTCGTAGCGCGGCGCGATGTCATCGAACATCCGCCGCACATAGCCGGCCTTCTCTTCCGCCGTCACGGGCCGGTCTAGGACGTCAATGCCGCTCGGCGGCTTGGTGGCTGCGACTGACATTGTGAAAAAATCCGCAATCTTGGTAGGATTATACCCATCGCACGGCGAAGTGTCAACGAACGGGCAAAAAAGGTAAAATCAAGGCAATCAGCCATGCACCCAACGATACGACAACTTCTCGCCGAGCGGCGTCCCGAAATCATGCGCCTGGCGGCTCACAACGGCGCTTACAACATACGCATCTTCGGCTCGGTCGCGCGCGGCGAGGATGACGATCAAAGCGATATAGACCTACTGGTGGATTTGGAACCGGATCGCAGCCTGTTCGACCTCGGCGGCCTCCTGACAGACCTGAGCATTCTGCTGGGAAGGGATGTTGACATCGTGACCGAGCGCGGCCTGCACGACCGGCTGCGCGAGCGCGTTCTTCGGGAGGCGGTTCCACTTTGAGAGAGGCGGTTCCACTTTGAGACAGGACCGCCTCCGGCTTGGAGACATCGAGGAAGCCATCATCCGTATCGAGAAGTATACGGCGAGAGGCGAAGAGGCCTTCCAGAGCGATGAACTTGTCCAGACCTGGATCGTTCATCACCTCCAGTTGATTGGAGAAGCCTGCCGCGCCCTCGCCCCCGCTTTCCGCGATCAGCATCCAGAAGTCCCCTGGAGTCAGATCATTGGGATGCGCCATATTTTGGTTCATCACTATTTCGGCATTGACACGTCTGCCGTATGGACGGCCGCGACGCGGGACCTCCCGGAGCTCAAAGCGCAGATCACGGCGATGCTCGCTCAGGAAGTGACGGAAGAAGGAAATCTATGAACATAACGATGCACGCTACGACCATCGTCGGGGTCAAGAAGGACGGCAAGGTCGCCATCGCGGGCGACGGGCAGGTGACGCTGGACAAGACCGTGATGAAGAACACGGCGAAGAAGATCCGGCGGCTGTATCAGGGCAAGGTGCTGGCCGGCTTCGCGGGCAGCGCCGCCGACGCCATGGCCCTGGCGGACCGCTTCGAGGCCAAGCTGGAAGCAGCCAACGGCAACTTGCAGCGCGCCGTTGTGGACTTCGCCAAAGAGTGGCGCTCCGACCGCGTCCTGCGCCGCTTCGAGGCGCTGATGATCGTCGCCAACCCCGAGTACCTGCTGGTCGTCTCCGGCGACGGCAACGTGCTCGACACCGATGACGGCATCGCGGCCATCGGCAGCGGCGGCCCTTACGCGCAGGCGGCGGCCAAAGCCCTGGTCGAGAACACGGACCTGTCCGCGCGAGAGATCGCCGAAAAGGCGCTTCGGGTCGCCGCCGACATCTGCATCTATACCAACGCCAACATCACGGTAGACGAGCTATGAGAAACATTGTCATTTCCAGCATGACCGCCGGCCTCTTGCTCGGCCTGATGCCCCTCGCGGCGAGGGCCAAAGACGGCCCCATCGCGCCGCCGGACCAGTCGCGGGCGTTCGCCCTGGCCTATACGCTTCGGTCTTGCGACTTGCGCGCAATGGCGTTCACCCAGTCCGTCAAGAGGCTCAAACTGGTGGACGACGACCTGGCAGCGGGGGCGGAGGTCGGCCACCTGAGCACGGAGGCGTCCAAACTGCGGCACACGCAGGCAATCGCGTATGATCAGGTGGCGCGGCTGCTGACGAAGATGGGGGCGCCGGGGACGCTGCAAGCCTGGGCGGCGCAGACAGCCGCTGCCCTGGCCGCGCCGCTTGCCTATTCCGAGGAGGCGCAGTCCGTAGCGAAAACAGAACCGGGCACAGCCCTCGTGCTGGCCGAACTGGACGAACTCCAGGCCGTGAAAACCGCCGCCAACGCCAAACAGCCCACGCTGGCCGCCTGGCTGAAGCTGAATGGCGGTCCGCTCGCTGTATGGACCGCCGATGTCGGCGGCTTTGCCGCCGACCTTCATGCCGCCATGACCTCTTCCGGTCAGGGGACGCCGGCCCTCGGCACGGCGCGGCGGCTGCTCCAAAAGGCGCCGCTGGGGGCGCCATCAGGAGCGCGGGAGGCCCTGGCAGGGCTGATCCCGCGCGGCGGCGGCAACCTCCAAAGCCTTGCAACGGCTCCGCCGCCCAACGTCTCGCCACAAAAGATGAGCGGCCTCTTGGAGAACCTGCTCGGAATCTACGTTCCCCGCAAGCCGGTGGAGAAGATGGACCAGGCAGGGCCGGCGGGAAGGCAGGATAAGGCAGAAGGCCGTGGCTGAAAGGCAGACACGCGCCGGCTGGGACACGCGGGCGTGGGTCGTAGGATTTCTGTTGGGCCTGTTCCCTGCCCTCGCCTGCTCCTGCACGATGCTGCCCTCGCTCTTCTTCTTGGTGCAGGGCTTAGTTCGGAACCAGGGCGCCCTCATCGCGCTCCTGGCCGGCGCTTGCGCGTTCGCGTCCTGCCTCGCGCCTGCCGCGATGTGCCTCCTGGCAAGACGCCGAGGGGTACTTTGGGGCGTCTACCCCCTGCTGGTGTTTGTGACGATCGTGCTCCCCGTTTGGGTCTTAGGGGATGCCGGGCAATGGCGGGACTTGGGGGAGCCGTATGGTTTCCAGGAGGCGCTCCACGACGCTGAAGAATACGGTGTGCTCGGCATGGCGTGGGGGCTGCTCCTCGTCGCGTTAACGGCCTCCGCGATCACCTGCGCGGCTCGCTATGGCGTCGCCGCTTACCGGGCAAGGAAGCGGCGGCAAGCCGAAGGACAGGCGGAAAAGCGATGAAAGCGAACGGGGTATACTAACGGCATGGAAGACATGATGGAAGACATGACGCCGCGCCAGATCGTCGCGGAACTGGACAAGTACATCGTCGGGCAGCAGGCCGCCAAGCGCGCGGTCGCCATCGCGCTCCGCAACCGCTACCGGCGGCGGCGATTGGCCGACGACCTGCGCGACGAGGTCATCCCCAAGAACATCCTGATGATCGGCCCGACGGGTGTCGGCAAGACGGAGATCGCCCGCCGGCTGGCGACTTTGGCCCATGCCCCGTTCGTCAAGGTGGAAGCGACCAAGTTCACTGAAGTCGGCTATGTCGGGCGGGACGTGGACTCGATGGTGCGCGACTTGGTCCAAGCCGCCTTGCGGATCGTCGAGCGCGAAAAGATGGAGGAAGTCAAGGAAAAGGCCGAGGAGCAGGCGATAGACCGCATCGTGGACCTGTTGCAGCCGCGCCGCGAGGCGAAGGCGGCTCGCATTCGCATCCCCAAGCCCAGCAGCGGCGAGAACCCGCTGGAAGCGCTGCAGCAGCTCTTCGGGCAGGGCGGTCAGCCGGCAGGGGCGGCTTCGGAGAAGGAAGCCCCCGAAGACGAAGGCGATGAATACGCGCAGCGGCGGCGGGAGCAGGAAGGCCGCGTCCGCGACCGCCTCCGGGCGCAGATCGCTTCGGGCGTCAAGGACGAGGACACGGTCGAGATCGAGGTGGAGGAAAGCGGCCCGACGCCGTTCATGCAGGTCATGTCGCCCCAGGGCGGCATGGAAGAGATGGGCATGGACATGCAGGGCCTGTTCGGCTCCATGATGCCCAAAAAGCGCAAAAAGCGGACGCTGACGATCAAGGAGGCGCGGGAGCACTTCACCAGCGAAGAGGCCAGGGCGCTGATTGACCAGGACGCGCTGACGCGCGAGGCGGTCACGCGGGCGGAGCAGAGCGGCATCATCTTCGTGGACGAGATGGACAAGATCGCCGGGCGCGGCGCGGGCGGGGGCGGAACCGGGCCGGACGTCTCGCGCGAGGGCGTCCAGCGCGACATCCTGCCCATCATCGAGGGCAGCACGGTCCAGACCAAGTACGGCCCCGTCAAGACCGACTTCGTGCTGTTCATTGCGGCGGGCGCGTTCCACCTGTCCAAGCCGTCCGACCTGATCCCCGAACTTCAGGGCCGCCTGCCGATTCGGGTAGAGCTGGAAAGCCTGACCCAAGACGACTTCAAGCGGATTCTGACCGAGCCGCGCAACGCGCTCATCAAGCAGTACATCGCCCTCCTCGCGACGGAGGGCGTCGCGGTCGAGTTCACCGACGACTCCCTCGCCGAACTGGCCCGCATCGCCGCCGACGTCAACGCGCAGATGGAGAACATCGGCGCGCGCCGCCTGCACACGATCATGGAGCGCCTGCTCGATGACCTCTCCTTTGACGCGCCGGACCTGGAAGACAAGAGCCGGCGCATTGACGCCGCCTATGTCCGCGAGAAGCTGGACGACATCGTCAAGGACGAGGACCTGAGCCGATACATCCTTTAGGAGCGACAGATGAGTGTAGCAGAAAAAGAAGCCTTTCCAGAGCCGCCTTCGCGAGACAAATGGTTACGGACGGTTGACAGCCTGTTTTCAGATGTGGAACAGTGGGCCAGTGAATGGCTGGTGGCCGGAGAAGGCCCGCCATTCTCCGGCGTCAGGGTGGAAAGGACACAAAAAGAAGTCACTGATGAGTTGACCGGGGACAGATATGTTGCGCCGGTCCTGCGAATCAGTAACATACGTCCGGGGAAGTTGAAACGGGCACACGAAGAGCATCTGGTGCTTGAGCCTATCACGTTTAACTCCGTCACGGGCAAAGGCCGCGTGGATTTTTATGCCTGGCCTGCCCTATACAGGGTGAGGCTGCTTCAAGAACTAGGGACAGGTCTGTGGACGGTTAAGACGGATTCGGGCCTAAATTGGCCTCTTCCGTGGGGCGAAAAGACTTTCGTTCAGATCGCGGAAGGCTTGATGGACGCTTGAGCTACGTCTTAATCGGGCGCCTAGCGGCTGTGAAGCGTGAGTATGAAGTCACAAGAGCTTCCACCAGGTATTTGCAGGCCGAGTGGCCCCGCCTGCATAGTTCCCCTGCGTTTGATAACTTCGGGATGACAGAAGTAAGGCTAGCGGTTGATAACCTGGAGGCAACATACATCGTCCGCCTCTTCACAGCTTTCGAGTCTATGCTGCGGGATTTTCTGCCGCGCCCTCACCCGCACCAGCCTGACCGGCGCAGTGCTTATGACCTAATCAATCGTGCTGCCAGTCGCTTGCACATCCCTGCGGTGGTCAGAGACGAAGCGCACCAAGTTCGCGGGTATCGTAACCAAGCCGTTCACCAGGGCGGAACTGCCGTAACGGCCTTGCTTTTCGCGGACGCGCTCGCGGCGCTTAATCGCTTTTTGTCTTGGCTGCCAAACCCGCCATGACGATAGGCTGAACATAAGGGAAGGCGTGACAATCGGGTATCATACACTTATGATGACGGTGCGGATGCTGTTTTTCGCCCATTTACAGGACGTCACGGGGGTGCGAGAGCTGACCCTGACGCTGCCGGAGGGGGCGACGGTCGGGACGGCGGCGCGGGCACTGGAAGGGCGCACGCCCGACTTCCGGGCGCTGCTAAGTCATGTCCGCGTGGCCGTCAACGCCGAGTTCGCCGATGCCGACACACTCTTGCACGAGGGCGATGAAGTGGCCTGGATGCCTCCCATGAGCGGCGGCCTGGACGTGCCGCTGCTGACGCACGGCGAGATAGACCTGTCCGCCCTGAGCGGCATGGTGGAAGAGTCGGGCTATGGGGCGGTCGTGACATTTGCGGGAAACGTCCGGGACAACGCGCGCGGCCTCCGGGTCCTGTACCTAGAATACGAGGGCTACGAACCGCTGGCCGAGAAGCACCTGGCCCGCCTCGTCGCCGAAGCCGACGCGCGCTGGGGCGTCAAATCAGCCGTGCAGCACCGGCTGGGGCGGCTGGAGATCGGCGAATGCAGCGTCGGCGTGGCCGTCGCCGCGCCGCACCGGGCGGAAGCCTTTGAAGCCTGCCGGTGGCTGATGGACACGCTGAAAGAAACCGTCCCGATTTGGAAGCGCGAACATTTCGAGGGCGGTGCCCATTGGGTGGAAGGGCCGGCCACGGTCGCGAGTGATCCTCCGCCCGACGAGTAGAAACCACGTTCCATGATCGAACCGCCGCCGACTTCCGAAACGCCGCATCCCCCCGCCGTTCTCCTCCGCCCGATGCGCCTCGAAGACATTGAGCACGTCTCCCGCCTGGAGCGCCGCTGCTACACATTGCCGTGGAGTTCCAGCGCCTATGTCACCGAGGTCGGCAACCCCTCCGCCTACTACACCGTCGCCACCGAGCAGGACAATACGGTTCTCGGCTACGCCGGCATGTGGGTCATCATGGACGAGCTGCACATCACGACCATCGCCGTGGACCCAGTCCAGCGCGGCCGAAAGATCGGCGAGCGCTTGCTGCTGGACTTGATCGAGGAGGGCATGACGCGCGGCGCGGACCGGGCGACGCTCGAAGTGCGGGAGCGGAACACGGTCGCGCATAATTTGTACCTGAAGTACGGCTTCGAGGACGTGGCCGTCCGCAAGAACTACTACAGCGACAACGGCGAGAACGCCCTCATCATGTGGGCCAACGACCTGGTTTCGCCTGCTTATCAGGCCCTGCTGCGCGACCACAAGGCCCGTCTGGAAGATTGAGGGAAGCAGGGCCTTAACTATGAGAAATAGAAGCATGTTACTGATTGTTTTTGCCATACTGGCTCTCGCCGGTTCAAAGCCGGCTGGCGCTCAAACGGATACAATCTCGATCAATTGGGCCGCTACCGTTGGCAAGACTACCGTTCTGGACTTCGGTTCCAACGATCAGTTTGCAGGAGCGCCGGAAGCGTCGTCGGAGGACCCGCGATTCTCGGAGCGAATGGCGCAAATGGGGATGAAAAACCTGAGCATCCAATTGGCTCTGGAACAATTATCCACCACCGATGCCTGGGATGAAACCCGGATCGCTCGGATACTCAATGCGCCCTATGTGAAGCAGTGCGGCGATGCCAACCTGAAACTCATGATCACTGGCGTACCTAAGAGCTGCCGAACGAGTGATGGTCAAATCAACGTTCCCAAATATGCCGCCTTGTGCGCGCAGTTAGTTAAGATTGTCAACGGCAAAATGAAACGGCATGTCCGGTACTGGATATGCGCCGATGAGCCGAACGAGTGGAAGGATTTTCATGATCCCCAGCAGTGGCCTCAATTGTACGCCATGTACAACGCCTGTGCCATCGCCATGAAATCCGCCGTCCCCGGCACCCCAATCAAGATGATCGCCGGCGCCCTGTCGTGGCCGAACCGATCACTCGTCCGCGGCATCCTGCGGAACTGCTGGCCCAATCTCGATGGGTTCCAATGGCATGCCTTCTTTACGGGCGCCGACAACACGAACGGGGATCAGGGCATCTACGACAAGGTGATGCGTGACATCCCCGCAATCTGCGACGCGCAGACGGCCAATGTCATCGCGGAGGTCAATGCCTGCATCAAGGATGGCTACCCCAAGAAGCCAATCATCCTGGCAAACGGCTCCATGAACATTCCCGCCGATTGGACCCTCAGAGGCTGGGATCAAAACGGTTATCATGGGGCCTGCTTCTTTGCCGCCGCGCTCAAACATCAAATCTCCGACTTTAGTAAATGGCCTTATCCCTCCATCATCGAGTCGTGGTCCGTGAAAGACAATGGTGTCTACGGCCTGATCAGTAAGGGAGATACGCTGACGCTTCCAGGGTACGTTTATGCATGGTGCAACCACCATCTGATCGGTACACTCGCGGCGGTGCGAACGACCAGCGCTCCAGCAAGCAACCCGGATTGTGATGCTCTTGCTGTTTATGACCTGAACGATCCGGCGGGGAAACATAACATTCTCCTGTATAACATGGCAGTAACGCCGCGAGACGTGAACCTGGAGTTCCTGCATCTCCCGTATGCGGCCCCATTCACGGCTCAAATGGAAACGATTAACGCCCACGGATACAGCGGGCCGGCGCCTTTGAAGATCGCCGCAAAGCGGACGCGGCTTACTTTGCAGCCATTCACCTCGTGCCTGATTCGCCTGCCGTAGACTAGGAGTGTTTTGTGAAAAACATGGCCCCTTTAAAACAGGGCCCCTTTGTGAAAAATGCGAATCCTCCACCAGTTCCACTCCGGCCCCGAACCCTGCCACTATCTGCCCGACCGGGACGCGACGCAGGAATACGTTCAGGTTGGGCAGCTCTCGCCGCAGGAGTATGAAGACCTGATGAACCGGGGCTGGCGCAAGTTCGGCCCGATGCTGTTCCACCCGGTCTGTGATGGCTGCGCCGAATGCCGCCCCATCCGCATTCCCGCCGAAGGCTTCACGCCCGACCGGAGCCAGCGGCGGACGTGGCAGCGCAACGCCGACCTGACCGTCCGTTACGCCCAGCCGACGGTGGACGCCGCGCGGATGGACCTCTACCGCCGCTACCATGCGGCCCAGGCCGTCTATAAAGGCTGGCCGGACATGGACCGGACCGAAAAGGGGTACGCCTTCCAGTTCGTCCGCAGCCCCCTCCCCGCCGTCGAGATCAGCGTCTGGGAAGGTGATTTATTACGGGCGGTCGCCCTGACGGACATCACGCCCAATGTCGTTTCCGGCGTGTACCACTTCCACGAGCCGGACTGTCGGCAGCGCGGGCTGGGGACGTTCGTCATGCTGCATACTATCGAGTTGGCCCGGCGGCTCGGCAGGCGCTGGGCCTACTTCGGCTACTACGTCGCCGGCTGCGCCAGCATGAGCTACAAGACCAACTTCCGCCCCAGCGAGATTTTGGGCACGGACGGCGTGTGGCGCGACAGCCAGAGCATAGGATTGAACCCCGCCTCGGAACCGGGTACAATGCAAGTGACACCCTCTTGATGACAGGAACCCGACTATGCCCCAAGGAATTGATCTGATGCCCGCCGTCCTGCCCGATGAGCGCACCCTGGAAGCGCCGGATGAGCGCGAACAGCGGACGCCGCCCGGCTCGGACGGGCCGTATCTCGTGATCCTCTACAACTGCGACTGTCACACGTTCGAGCAGGTGGAAAAGCAGCTTCAAAAGGCCATTGGCTGCACGCTCGAAAAGGCCGAAGCCTTCGCGATGGAGGTCCACACGACGGGCCGGTCGGTGGTCTACTCCGGGTCGGACGTCGAGTGCGAGAAGGTCGCCAACATCCTGCGCCAGATCCGCCTGCAAGTGGAAACCGACAAGTCGGCCTAAGCCAGCGGCATGACCGAAACTCTTCCCTGCCTTGTCACCCCCGTTCCCGGCCCGCGCTCCCGCGCGTTGGCCCGGCGCCTGCGCCGCGCCGAGAGTCCCAACGTCACCTATCTCGCCCCGGACTTCCCCATCTTCTGGGAGGAGGCGCGGGGCTGCCTCGTCACCGACGTGGACGGCAACCGCTTCCTCGATGTGACCTCCGCCTTCGGCGTCGCCTCCATCGGCCACAGCCACCCGCGCGTGGTCGCCGCCGTGCAGGCGCAGGCCCAAAAGCTGCTGCACGGCATGGGGGACGTACACCCCTCCGAAGTCAAAGTGCGGCTGTGCGAACGCATCGCCGAGTTGGTCCCCCTGCCCCACGCGCAGGTGATTTTGGGTCAGAACGGCGGCGACGCCATTGAGGCCGCGCTGAAGACTGCCATGCTGGCAACGGGCCGGCCCGGCGTGCTGGCGTTCGAAGGGGGCTACCATGGGCTGACCTATGGCGCTCTGGACGCGACGGCGCGGGCGGACTTTCGGACGCCGTTCCGCCCGCAGCTCGGCGGGTTCACGCGGCATCTGCCGTATGGCTGCCCTTTGGAGCAAATCCGGGCGCATCTCGCGGCGCACGCGCCGGGCGCAGCGCTGGCCGAACCGATCCAGGGGCGCGGCGGGATCGTCGTGCCGCCGCCCGGCTGGCTGCGCGGGCTGCGCGATGCTTGTTCCGAAACGGACACCCTGCTTATTCTGGACGAGATATTCACCGGCTGGGGTCGGACCGGCGACATGTTCGCCTGTAGCCACGAGAACGTCATCCCGGACATCCTGTGCGTCGGCAAGGCGATGGGCGGCGGCCTGCCGCTGTCTGCGTGTGCCGCGTCGCGCGGCTTGATGGCGGTCTGGGGCGAGTCTCAAGGCGAGGCGCTGCACACCAGCACGTTTCTGGGCAATCCCCTGGCCTGCGCCGCCGCGCTGGCGGCCCTGGCCGTGCTGGAAGACGAAGGCTTGCCCGCGTGTGCAATTCAAATGGGAGCGGTCTTTGCCGACGGCCTGCGCCGGCTGCAAGCCGAGTTCCCCGACAAGATTACCGCCCAGCGGGGGCGCGGGCTGATGCTGGGGCTGGAGTTCGACGCGCCCAGCCGGGCGCTGCCGCTGGTTCCCCTCGCCCTGCGCGCGGGGCTGATCCTGCTGCCGGCGGGCGATGGCCGGGTGCTGGAGTTCGTGCCGCCGCTGGTCATCACGGACGAACAGATCGCCTGGTGCCTGGCGGCGATGCGCCGCCTGCTGGCAGGGGCATGATTCAGCCTCCGTTGTGTCCCAAAAACTCCTCGATGTGCGCGTTGACGACATCCGGCTGCTCATGCACCACCCAATGCGTCCCGTTCGGAAGGCGCCTCACCGTGAGGTCCCCGACATGCTCTTCCAGCCCTTTCAGATTGCCCGGCAGCAGGGCGGTGTCCTTTTCAGCCCACAGCACCAGCGTCGGCACTCGGATGGGACGCATGGCCTCCGCCGGGACGAATCGAGCCGCTCGGTAATAGTTCAGGCCGCCCGTCAGCGCTCCCGTCTGTGACCAAGCGACCCAATATCGCCTCCGATCTGCGGGCGAGAAAGCGCCCCGCGCCGCGCCGCCGAAGACCGCGCGGCGCAGCAGGGCGAAGCGACCGGCCCGGAGGAGCGGTTCGGCCAGCGGACTGCGGAACACGGCGACATACGCGCTGGCGCGGCGCTGGGCCGGGTTGTTCCGCAGCTCGCGGGCGAAGATAGCCGGGTGCGGCGCGTTGATGATGACCAGCTTTTCCAGCCGCTCCGGGTGCTGCATCGCGAACCGCCAGGCCACCACTCCGCCCCAATCATGGCCGACCAAAACGGCGGGACGTTCCGGGCTGATCCGATCCAGAATGGCCGCCACATCGGCGACTAGGTTCGGCAGGGCGTAAGCATCCACCTCACGCGGCTTGTCCGACCGGCCATAGCCGCGCATGTCGGGGGCGGCGGTCACGCGCTCGCCGCCGAAGGCTTGCAGTTGGCGCTTCCAAGCGTACCAAAATTCAGGGAAGCCATGCAGGAAGAGGAGCGGCGCGCGATCAGCAACGGAAGGCGTAGGACGCGCGGTGACGAGATGCAGCGAAACACCCGCCCCTGGAATGAGCGCCTGTTCCCAGAGATTCGCCTCAGAAGCGTTGCTCATGGCGCGTTATTCCCTCGACCGCTCACCTGTAACCTTTAGGGACGATTCAGGGTCATTCCGTTTTCAAGGCCGGCGGTTGAAACCGCAGCAACAAAGGCACGAAACCTGCCTTCGCAGGTTCAGGATTGGATGGGTTCTTAGTCCGCGAAGGCGGAGGCTTTATTGGGGTGAGGCTTTATTAGGGTGACTTTGTGCCTTTGTTGCCGCGACTTCAGTCGCCCGGACAAAAAGCGGATGACTCGGAACAGGTTTCAACGCGAGTGAAGCAAATCAGATAGGGCCGCGTCTAACTGAAGGATGAAGCGGCGCAAGGCCGCGAGGAGGCGGAAACATGAATTGGAGAAGGTATGCACGGTGTGCGAGTCGGCTCGCGGCGGCGTCGGCGCTGACGGGTTGGGCGGCGCTGGCGCCGGCCGCGCCGGGCGGCCCGCCGGAAACGGGCGGCGGGCACGCGCTGACCATCTACAACCAGAACTTCGCGGTCATCCGCGAGACCGTGCCGCTCACCCTGACGGCGGGCGTCAATCACCTGACCTTCAGCGACATCACATCGCACTTGGAGCCGGACTCCGTCGTCCTGCGCGACCCCGCCGGGCTGCGGACATTGCAGATTCTGGATCAAAACTACCGCGCCGACCCGATCTCCCAGGAGCTATTGCTGAACCGTTACGAGGGGCAGACCATAGACTTCCAGGTGACGCATGGCGACAGAACCGAGATCGTCCGGGGCAAGATCGTCCGCAGCGGCTACGTCCCGCACGCGAACGCCTATCTTTACGGCCAGAGCTACTACCAGGGGCAGATGGCGTACTCCAGCGGCGGCGCGGGGCAGCCGCTGATCGAGGTCGGCGGCAAGCTGCAATTCACGCTGCCGGGATTGCCCCTCTTTCCCGCACTCAGCGACGACTCGATCCTCAAGCCGACCCTGGACTGGACGGTGCAGACCGACCGGGCGGGGCCGCTGAACGCCGAGCTGGCCTACATCACCGAAGGCATGACCTGGAAGGCCGACTACAACCTGGTGTCGCCGGAAGCGGGCAACACGCTGGACATGACCGGCTGGGTGACGATGGACAACCAGAGCGGCAAGACCTTCGACAACGCCCGCATCAAGCTGATGGCGGGCGATGTGAGCAAAATCCAGCCGCAAAACGGCTACGGCGGCGGGGGATACGGCGGAGCCGGCGGTTTTCCAGGCGGTGGGGGTCAGCCAGCCGTCACTGAAAAAGCCTTCGATGAGTACCACCTGTACACCCTTCAGCGGCCCACGACGCTACGCGATCGCGAGACTAAGCAGGTGGAGTTCGTTCAGGCCCAGGGCATCCCGTCCCGAGTCGTTTACGTCTACGACGGCGCCGCGATTGACCCGAACCAATACCAGGGCTGGAGCTACGACAACATCCGAGGCCAGCAATCCTATGGCACCCAGTCCAACCCAAAAGTGGCCGTCATGCGGGAGATTGTCAATTCCGCCAGGAACGGACTAGGCATCCCGCTTCCCAAAGGCCGTGTGCGCTTCTACCGGCGCGACGCGGACGGGCATCTGGAGTTCATCGGCGAGAACACCATAGACCACACGCCCAAAGACGAGACCCTGCGCGTCTACACCGGCAACGCCTTTGACTTGGTGGGGGAGCGGCGGCAGACGGATTACAAGCTGGACAGCAGCAACCGGCTGCTGGACGAGAGCTTTGAGATCAAAGTCCGCAACCACAAGGCGGTTCCCGTCGAGTTCCGCATCGTGGAGCACCTGTATCGGGGGCTGACTTGGACCATCACGGCGCACACGCACGAGTTCCTTAAGACCGACGCCCACACCATAGAGTTCCGTGTGCCGGTCGCGCCTAACGGCCAGGGCGTCGTTACCTACACCGCCCACTATACCTGGTAATGTTTTTGGGTATACCCCTCCCAACACGATGGTGTAATAGACCTGTTATTTAGAGAGCGTACAAAGTTGCCTGTAGTTGTGCTGGTCCAGAAGCGAGCAAGGAAAGTGCATCTTTTCCAGATGCCCCTCAAAGGCATCCGCTAACTCCGGCAACTTGGCAAAGGTATGGTTGTGGCTGACCGCCTCCCGTGCTGCCTTCCAAACATGCTCCTGCGGGTTCAACTCTGGGCACCCCGGTGGAAACCAGACCACTTCCAGGCGCGGGTTCGCCGAAAGCACCGACCGGATCGCCTCCCCTTTGTGCCAGGGAGCGCGGTCCCACAACAACAGGAGTGGCTTGTCCGGGTAAGCCGAAAGCAACTGGTTCAGGAACAGAGCCGACACCTGCGCGTTCATCAACTCCGAGCGTAGGGTGATCTGCCCCCCAGTCGCCAGGTCGAGCGCCCCATAGAAGTGCGTGTTGTCGCGGCTGGCCGCCACCCGAACCAAGGGCGTCTGTCCCACGGGTGCCCACACGCGCGTCAGCGAGGCTTGCAGGTACAAGGACGCTTCATCGGCAGCCAGAACGACCGTCTGCGGGGCGTCTTGGGCGAGGTCCATCAGTTTTTTTTTCGAGCCGCTCCTCGAAATCCATGAGTTTGGCTTCCGAGTGCGACTTGTACTGCTTGGCGGGGCGCTGGTAACTTAGTCCACACTTTTGTAGCAGCATCTGGTAGGACGTGCGGCTTTGGTAGATAACACCGTACTCTCGCTCCAGAAGACGGGCGGCGTCAGGAACCGTCCAGAACTGCCCGTCGCCGACGCAGCCGTCTCGCCCGAAGAGTTGGGCGGGCGTGTATCGATGGAGTTTGGCTTGCACGGCTTCAATCTGCTCTGGCTTGAGGCGGGCACGGTTGCCTCCCTGCCGATGATCAAGCAGGGCGGTCAGCCCACGCTGCCGGTAGGCGTGTGCCCACTCCAGCAGGCTGGTGCGGTTGCAGGCGCAGATGTCGAGGATGTGTTCGACGCCATAGCCGGTTCCGTAGAGGCGCACGGCTTGGTAGCGGGTCTTGGCACGGGCGTCTCGACAGTGCGCGAAGGCAGAGTGCAGTTCCGTGGCTTCAGCTTCCGTGAGGCAGAAAGTACGCGGTCTCATGCTGCTAGTTTACACGATTTCTAATTAATTTGTCTATAAGAAGGGACAAAACTCATGGAATATCGTTCATTAGGGCGCACCGGTGCGCAGGTCAGCGTCTGGTGCCTGGGCGTGATGACCTTTGGGTGGAAGACGGAGCAGGACGAGGCGACGCGCATGATAGACCGCTTCCTGGACGCGGGCGGCAACTTCATTGACACCGCCAATGTCTACGGGCGCGGCAAATCGGAGACGCTGACCGGCATTGCCTTGAAAGAAGGCGGCAAGCGGGACAAGGTGTTCCTGGCAACCAAAGCGCACGGCAAGATGGACGACAATGACCCCAACGCCTGGGGTAACACGCGCCTGAACCTCATCAAAGCCTGCGAGGACAGCCTGCGGCGGCTCGGAACCGACCACATTGACCTGTACCAGATCCACCGCCCCCAATCCAGCGTCCCGATAGACGAGACGCTGCGCGCCCTGGACGACCTGATCCGCGCGGGCAAAATCCGGTACATCGGCACCAGCACCTACGCCGCCTGGCAGGTGGTCGAGTCGCTGTGGGTCAGCAAGGAACTCGGCCTGAATCGCTTTGTCTGCGAGCAGCCGCCGTACCACATCCTGGACCGCCGCATCGAGCGCGAGCTGCTGCCCGTCGCGCGGACGTATGGCCTGGGCGTCATCCCCTGGTCGCCGCTGGCCGGCGGCAAGTTGACGGGCAAGTACCACCGGGGCCAGCCCGCGCCGCCCAACTCGCGCGAGGACCCGACCAAGTTCTCCGAGCAGACCTGGACGGTGCTGGAAGGCTTGGAAGCCTTGTGCCGCGACAAGGGCTGCACGATGACCGCCTTTGCCAACGCCTGGTGCGCCGCCCAGCCGGGCGTCACCAGCCCCATCATCGGCCCGAACTCCGTCGCCCAATTAGAAGACAATCTGGCCGCGTCCGACGTGACAATCACTGACGAGGACAAGAAGCGCGTGGACGAGATGGTCCCGCCGGGCACCAACGTGGAGGGTCAGAGCTACTACAACGCCGACTTCGGCCCGAACGCGCGCTGGTAATGGCTATTGGGGAGGGCGCTTACCGGCCAAGCTCTCCCCACCTGCTGTTCACCAATTTCACCTTTTTCATCTTTTCCCTGCTGTCGCCCCCCATGGCAATGGCATACCCGTAGGGTTCCCCGTGCCGTAGTCTGCCGTGCGTTGCCCAGATGCGTGTATGATGTGCTATGTCCGGCGGGGGCCTTACGACCTGTGGCGCATCCTGTTTGGTGTTATGCCACAAACGCGCGGCAAAATACCAAGCTGGACTGTCGGGCGAAGGCGGTACGAGGAGACTGGTACATGGGCCTTAATACAGATTTCTTCGGCAAGTTTCTTCTTGACCGTCCGCTGGCAGCAGAGCACAGAGCCGTTCTGGAAGAGTTTGCTGACGAGGAACACGAGGATGAGAATGGCAAGACTGGCGGAGAAGGCAAGCCACCTACCGTGTACTGCCAGTGGATACCTACCGAGGATGGTACAGGACTGGAGTGGGATGGAGCCGAAAAGTTCTACTTCTATGGTGAATGGCTAGAGTATCTGATTGCTCGTTTCCTCAAACCCTGGGGTTACACTCTTAGTGGTTCGGTGCGATATGTCGGAAAGACCGAGGGTGTCATAGGAACAATCAGCGTCCAGAACAACGCGGTTGTAGTCACTCGCGAACCAGCAGTCTTAGAGACTGTATAAAAAGACGACAGATCGCCCCCCTGCCCCCAATTCTGGGGGAGCCAGACGGGAATAGATACTCTCCGGTCCCCCAGAATTGGGGGCTAGGGGGTTCTTGAAGGCTTTTTATACAGTCTCTAAGGGCTATGGATTTAGCAGCGTTGTTCCAAAGATGGGGACATGATAGTCCTTTCCTGCCCTCACTGCGGCGACACCGAGCGCTTCGGGCTGCGGGTGGATGAGCACAACCGCCAGAGCGCTCGCGCTGGCAACACCGTCAGGACGAGGCCGCGTCAACAACGCCATCAAATCAACGCCATCAAATCCATAGCCTCTCTAAGAACGGGCGCGCTTCAATGCCATACCATTGCCAATCCATTGCCGTTTCGGGTAAAATTAGGTCAACAAGCGACACTTGACGACGGATTTTAGATAGGACGGTGGCAGACATGGCGGAAGAGCAGAAATCAACCTGGAAGACCAAATTGGGTCTGGCCGAGATGCTCAAGGGCGGCGTCATCATGGACGTCGTGAACCCGGAGCAGGCGATCATTGCGGAGGAAGCGGGGGCGGCGGCGGTGATGGCCCTGGAGCGTGTGCCCGCCGACATCCGGCGCGACGGCGGCGTGGCGCGGATGTCCGACCCGAAGATGATCAAGGGCATCATGGACGCCGTGACTATCCCCGTGATGGCGAAGGCGCGAATCGGGCACTTCGTCGAGGCGCAGATACTGGAAGCGCTGGGCGTGGACTTCGTGGACGAGTCCGAGGTGCTGACGCCCGCCGATGACGCCTTCCACATCAACAAGCACGCCTTCAACGTCCCCTTCGTCTGCGGCTGCCGCGATCTGGGCGAGGCCCTGCGGCGCATCGGCGAGGGCGCGGCGATGATCCGCACCAAGGGCGAGGCCGGATCGGGCAACGTGGTCGAGGCCGTGCGGCACATGCGGACCGTCCTGGGCGGCATCCGCCGCCTCCAGGCCATGCCGTTTGAGGAGCTGATGACCGAGGCCAAGAATCTGGGCGCCCCGTATGAGCTGGTGGTCGAAATTCACCGGACCGGCAAGCTGCCCGTGCCGAACTTCAGCGCGGGCGGCATCGCCACCCCCGCCGACGCCGCCCTGATGCGCCAATTGGGCGCGGAAGCGGTCTTCGTCGGGTCGGGCATCTTCAAGTCCGGCGACCCCAAGCGGCGCGCGCGGGCGATGGTGGACGCCTGCACCCACTTCGACAACCCGCAGATGCTGGCCGAAATCTCCAACGACATCGGCGAGCCGATGGTGGGCATCAACCTCAGCACCTTGCCCAAAGAAGAAATGCTCGCCAATCGCGGCTGGTAATCCGAAAGAAAGAGAGCGGCTGCCCTGTTGGGGCAGCCGCTCTTTTGTTGTGTCAGGCGACCTCGAAGTCGCTCACCAGGGCCGGCGTCGCCCCGTCGGCTTCATTGTTGAGCAGCCGGTACTGCCTTATAGAGAAATTAGTTACAAGTTGCACAATCCATAGCCATTCAGCAGGCGAAGTGATACTGCGATTGTGCAATGTTTAGGCAATTTCTCTATTAGTGCTTCCACAGCTTGCGCTTCTGTTGGGAACTGTCCGATGGTTTTCATCTTACGGTTTTTATAAACCCTTGCCAGCCAATGCTGCTGCGCCTTTATCCAATAGACGCCTTTATGTTTTGATGAGCCACGGTAAAGAGGTACACAGTCAAAAATCTCTTTTTTACGTTCAAGATAGAGATCAGCGTCTTGATAAAGCCATGTCTTGATGGCATTGATTTTATCAGTGCCGCACCATTGAATAATACAAACACCTGGTCTGAAGAGCACATTAGGTTGATTGACATAACAGTTCACTGCAACAACCGCAGCAAGTGTAGATAAAAAACTCTCTGTTCCGCAGATGGACATGCGATATTCTGCGACGCCAATCTTTGTGATACAACCATCCCCGTCAAAGTATCCCCTTATGAAGTCACGAACAAATTCGACAGGAATGGATTGAAATACGGCCGATGACAACTCCGCCGTCTTCCTTTGGGGTATGCCCTTAGCAGTGATGGAGTTACACAGGTTTCTACTGGACATTACTAAGCGAACAGAATTGTAGGTCCTACCTGTCCTGGCGTCTGGAACCTGAGTCTCTCTGACAGAAAGATTGAAGTTGTCAGCAAGTCTCTGAAGATGCCTTTTATCTCGGCTGGACAGAATGAATGAGGCTTGCTTTCCGCTTTTATAGAGGTAGCCGTCAGCGCAGAAAAACCCTAACCAGTAGGATTTCTCTGCGCTGTCTAAGACATCAAAGTAGGTGTTATTGTCCATACTTCAATTCTACCCGCTGGTGAGCTACTATGTAGCGAAATCGCTCATCAGAGTTGGCGACGCGGTCGAGAACCCAATAACGTCCAACATGCCCGCGTCATCGGGGTCCGCGATGGTGAATCCGTTCGAGACCATCCCGACGACGATCAGCTTAGCCGGGATGCCCATGCGCTCCCGGTACTGGCGCAGGGCCTGGACCGGGTGGATGCCGCCGGCCCACGTCTCCGAGTCGGTGTAAACGACGAAGACGTCCGCCGCGACCTTGTTCTTCAGCGCCCACACCATCGGCAGGGCGCAGTCCGTCCCGCTAAAGGGCAGGCCGCTGACGGTCTTCAGCACGTCGTCCAGCCGCTGACGCGGCGAGATCGAGAGCGGCAGGAACGTGGTCGAGAACGCCATAAACTGGTGCTGGGCTTCGGTCGCCGCCGTGATGAGCGCCATCGCCGCGCTGGCGACACGCGGGGATAGGCCGGGCACGCCCGCAATCAACCCGCCGCCCATCGAGCCGGACACGTCCAGGGCCAGCAGCCAGCGCTTGCCGGTCGGCGTGACGTTGCCGAACGACGCATAGAAGGCCGCGTCCAGCGCGTCGGTGACGGCGGGGACCGGGTTCCAGGTGTTCCCGCCGCGCTCACCGTGCCCCTGGGCGTAGGTCTTCAGGGCGGACAGGACAGAGATCGGGTGGACGCGAGCCTTCCGCAGACGCGCCTCGTCCGTGATCTGCGCCACCACATTGCGGGTCTCCGGCCCCTGGGCGGTGAGCAGGCCCACCCGCGTCAGGGTCGCCAGGTTGCGGATGAGGGCCGTCATCGGCATGTCCTCCAGCAGCGCCTCCCAGACGAACGGGTCAGTCAGCCACTGCGTCGGGACCGCTTCGCGCGGCAGGCGGTATTCGCGGATCAGTGCCGCGACCTCGGCGCTGCTGGCCGCGACCTTCGCCCGCTCCGCCGCCCAGACCAGGCGCAGGACGCCGTCGGGGTGCGGCTGCTCGCCGACGCCCTCCCAGCCCTGCGTGATCCAGTGGTACAGGCCGAAGTGCTGCTCCGAGACCGGCTTCGGGTGGGCCAGCCGCAGCAGATCGCGGTGGCTCCAGCCGTCGCGCTGCGCGTACTTGACGGCCTGGTACGCCAGCTTCTCGGCGGGCATCCCGGAGTACCAGTTCCCGACCGCCTGGCGCAGCCCGCGCCCCCAGCCGCGCATCCCGTCCACATACTGCGCGAAGTGGAACAGGTGCGTCCCGATCCGCGCCACAACCGGCAGGGCCGCCAGCGCCTCGCGGCGCGTGTCGTCATCCCCGTAGGCCGCGCACATGGCGAGCGCGAACAGGGCCGGGTCATTCTTCGGCGCACGCCCGGCCTCGGACACGGCCACGATCTCGCGCACGACGCGCGGGCCATCGGCGGCGATGCACCGCTTGACCGCCTCGGCGTTTTCCAGCGTCAGCGTCCGCTCGCCCGCGTAGTATGAGCCGCCCTCGGCCCCGAGCACGAGGAACCGCGCCAGCCGCGTCCAGTCGTCCACGGCGAAGCTGAACCCGCCCGCGCTGTTGGCGACCTGGGCCGAGCCGGGGATCGGCTGGCTCTGCGGCGTCTCCTTCTTGCTGAACACCGTCTTCAAATACGTCATCGTCTTCGTCTCCTTTCGGCCCCGGCGGGGCAAGTGCCGGACAGGCAAAGAGTGCGCTTGGGGTGGTTTTCTTGTTGTAGAAGATTGGTAACCCAAGCGCTTCGGCCCGTCCGTATCACAGTCGTAATATAAGTTGAAGAGCGGCAGGACTTGCACCTGCGGCCTCCCGGTCCAGATAACCGTCATCCTTCGGCCCGCGAAACGGGCAAGGGACGGAAACGGAAACGCCTTGCGGCAGCCGGGCGCTCTGCTGTTGAGCTACGCTCTCCATCTTCGGTTCAGGCAAATGTTGCGCCTGGGGTTAAGACAGGTTTCAAGCCTGCCGCTCTCGCGAGCATTCATTTTACAGATGGTAACCCAGGCACTGCGGCCCGAACCAATTCTCTTTTTAGTTGTTATGGAGGCGACAGGATTCGAACCAGTGACGTGATAACCGTCATCTATCGGCCCGAAAACGGGCAAAGGCGCGGAGACGAACTGCTCTGCCGATGAGCTACGCCCCCATCTGCGGCTCAGGCAAGTGGATGTGCTGGGATCGTTTCACAAAAGATAACCCAGGCACGCCGGCCCGAACCTGTGTCCTATACAGTCGTCCTATTCAGTTGTGGTGGAAACCAGGGCGAGTCGAACGCCCGCCTCATCTTTAGCAAAGATAACCGTTGTCCAACAGCCCGCAGCGCAGGCAAAGGGCGGAAACGGAAGGGTTGCGCTCTCCCTGAGCTACGGTTACCATGTTCGGTTCGGGCAAATGTGCGGTGGGGTGGAACCAGCCACACTCATATTCAGAGAGGAGGCTGGCGGAGTTTTCCCGACCCCCGATTCCGTGGTGGAGGATAACCCATGCGCTCCGGCCTGAACCGTATTTAGTTGTCCGCCCCACCAGGCAGTGAGACGGTGTCGGACGTCCAGGCAAATGGTGTCCTGGGACCCTACGGCGGCGTTTCCACCGCCGCTCGCCTGATGCGGGTCTGGAGTCGAACCGATAATCCAGAGACTACGGCCCGAACGTCCGATGCCGCTGTTTTCCTCGTTTAGAACCGGAAGGCCGCGAGGCACCCCAGCAGACAAGACAGCAGCAGCAAGAGAAAGAGCGCGTCATAAACGCGGGCCGGGACACTCTTGCCGCGCCGTCCGCCTTGCTTCCCGGACTGCGCCGTTTCGGGTGCGGGCGGCGGGGCGAACTCCAGAATGATCAGGTTGCCGCGTCGCTCGACCACGCGCCCGACCACCCGTTGACCTGGCGGCTTTGGATTGCGCTCCGGCGGGTAGGCCGCGCGCTCCGCAAGATAATGGACCAGACACAGCGGCGGTGCGCTGTCATCTTCTATGTGTGTGGTCTTATCGTACTCCGTGATGTCGTGTGTCACTGCGTGATCCTCCAGGGGGAGTGCAAAAAGAGAAAGACGCCCACCGCTCGGCTGGGGGCCTTTGCGGTGGGCGTCTTCTGCTCACGGATACACGGTTTGTACACGGGTGAGGATTACGAGACGAGACCTCCGTCAAAGGAAGCAGCCGGTCGCGGGAGTCGGGCGTTGGCGAACAGCAGCCCACGACCTGAATAGTCGGGCTGGAAGCGCTCAACGGTGGATGTATGGACTTGAATCAATGTCATAATGTCCGGCTGCTCCTTTCACTAAAATTGGGAACGTGCGCTATGATACCCACCCGTTCGCCCGCTTGTCAAGGGGTGGAACAAAAAAGCAAAAAAAGACCGGCACTGGAAGTGCCGGCCTACTCTGGGTGAAAGTGCCTCCGGCACTGAGGAACAGCCCCATAGGGGCAGGGCTTGTCCCTGCCCTCTTTCTTTGTCCCTGCCCTCTTTCTTCAGTCGCGGAGCGACTTGCTTAGGGTAGGCCGGCACTTTCAGTGCCGGTTCCTTGCTACCGTGCTACAGCTTGTTGCTGCTGGTGAACGACTGGGCATAGACGCCGCTGCGGAGGGCGTCACTGGCGGCTTTGGCGAGCGCTTCCGGCGTTTGGCCGGGGTGCAGGGCCGCGTCGGCGGCCGTCATCGTGATCAGCGGCTTGTCGGAGATCAGCACCTGGGGGCCGCTGGCCGCGATCTGGTACATCTGCAAGCCGCCGTCAAGCAGGGTGTTGAACTTCGCGGCGATGGCGGCAGTCCGGTTCAGGTCCGGGTCGGCGAGTGTCGGCAGCGTCCGGTTGGCGAAGACGATGTCCTCCCCGCCGCCGGGGGCCGGATGAACGACGGCGTGCGGCGCATCGGTCGCCTCGCGAACGGCGCGGGGCGTGACGGCGACGTTCATCTCGGCAAGCTCCGCGTTGATCAGGCCGACGCGCTCCGTCGTGTATGGGTGGTCCATCAGGATGCCCATCTCGATCTTGGGACTGCGCGCCTCGATGTCGGCCAGACGCTGCATGAAGGTCAGCATCGCGACGGGATTGTAGCCCGCCTTTTGCAGCAGGATCGTCCCGCCATGATCCGCATCGCGCTCGGCGGCCTGGCTGTAGCGCGTGTTGAGGATGCCCATCTGCGTATACTGCGCGCCCGCCGCCAGGTTCGCCATGTCGCGCGGGTTGACATGGGCGACGATGGCGGCCAGCAGGCCCGCCACCATTTCGGTGTTCATCTTGGTCTGCTCATGCGTCAGCGACTGGATGTGGTGGTGGGCGGCGTGCGTGATCTCGTGGGCCAAAACGCCCGCCAATTCGTCATCGCTGCGGACGAACTTCAGCAGGCCCGAGTTGACATAAACATAGCCGCCCGGCAGCGAGAAGGCGTTGACGTCTTTTTCGTCAATCACGAAGAAGTGCCAGGGAAAGGGAAAGGTCTTGTCGTTCCCATAAAGCGCCGGATAGGTCGTCACATTAGCAATGGCCGCGATCTTCTGGCCGATGGCGTCCACACGGTCCGTGACGGCCTTGTCCTTGACCAGCTTGACCGACTTGTTGACTTCCGCCGAGGCGTCCGCCCCCTGCTTGGACTCGTCGGCAGCCTGCTTTTTATCCGCCGCCGTAAGCGGGGGAGGCGTCTTCAAAGTCAAATCGCTCGCTAAAGAGGGCGTCCCCCACCCCAGGCAAGCCAGGGCGGCAATTAGCAATGGTTTCTTATTGGACATGTTCAAGCCGTGTCTTTCCAAATCGCAGGCGGGTATGTTATAATGGCGCTATGGCCCGTATGTTCGTCCTGACGCTGCTCGTTCTCTTCTGCGTTCTGCGCGCCGCCGTGGCGCAGGATCCGCCTCCTGCGCTCCAGACCCTGCTGACCCAGGCGCAAAAGGCCCAAGACGCGGGGCGGATGGAAGACGCGCTTGGCGCGCTGGTCACGGCCCGCCGGTCTTACCCCGACTCGCGCGAGGTCACGCGCCGTTTGGAAGCGCTGGTCAGTGTGGGGCTGCCGCCGCATCTTCAAAACCGCTGGCTGTCCGACTTACCACTCGACCTTACCTCTTTGCCTTACGACTTGGGCACTTTGATTGTTCCCAAAGCCTACCTGCCGACGCACGCCGAGGAAGCCCAGCACCACTGGTCCTTTTCTCAGGTGGTCTATGTCTATTTACCTGACGCGGATGAGTCCCGTTTGTTCTGCGCGGTGCATTATCCCAATACGGCGAACGCAGCGCTGGCGGCGCGGATCGCGCGCCTGCTTGCCCTGGCCCATCAGACGCTGACCCAGAAGACGGGTCGGGAGGCCGCCAACGGGACGGCGCCGTTCGACGTCTGGCTTTGCACCGGCGGGCAGAGCGGCGGCGAACAGTGGCGGGACAACCTTTATCTGTACGATCTGGAGACGCCGCGTTCGTCTATCGAGTGGCTGCGCGAGACGGTCCACGAGTATTCGCATCTCGGCCTGCCCGCTGTCGGCGGCTACGACGCCCCGGAGTACTGGGCCAACGGCTACCTCGGCGAACGCCTCCTGGTGCGCTGGTTCCAGCAGCCCCCGGACGGCCCGGCCCGCGTCGAGGCGCTGTGGGGCGACTTCAGCGGCGCCCCCAACTTCGACCGGCTGCTGCTCGCGCCGCCGCTGGCGCTTTACAAAAAGGTCGGCCCCAGCCGCGCCTGGCTGGCGCGCAAAGATGAGATGGGGATGCGCTACCTGATCGGGCAGGCGCTGACCTTCGACGACAAGTACGGCGCGGCGCGTCTGGGGGATGCCTTCCGCCGCCTGCCCCACTTCCGGGAGGCAACCGCCAAAGATTTCGCCGCCGCGCTCGCCGAATCCCTTTCCGCCTCCGCCCGTTCCGCCTCCGCCCGTTCCCCCCGCGCTCAGGCCGCCCCATGACGACGCTGACGCGAAATGCCCACGCCAAGATCAACTTGACGCTCGATATCGGCGCGCGCCGTCCCGACGGCTACCACGACATCTCTTCCATCATGCAGACGATCGAACTGCACGACATGCTGGCCGTGACCCGGACGCCGGCCTTTCCCGGCGTCCGGCTGGAAGTCACGGGCGCGGAGGGCGCGGGCGTCCCCGCCGACGAGTCCAACCTGGTGCATCGGGCCGCCGTGCGGCTGCAAAAGGCCGCCGCGGCGCGCGGCCTGATTCCCGGAAACGAGAGCGGCCTGCACATCTGGCTGCACAAGCGCGTCCCCTCGCAGGCCGGGCTAGGCGGTGGCAGCAGCGATGCGGCGGCCACTCTACGGATCGTGAACGAGCTGCTTGGCCTTTCGCTTCCCCATCCGCGCCTAGCCGAGATCGGCGCGGCTCTGGGGGCCGATGTGCCCTTCTTTCTGACGGGCGGCACGGCACTGGTGGAAGGCTTGGGCGAGCGTGTGACGGCCCTGCCGCCGATGTACCCACCCTGGCTGTTGGCCGTCCTCAAGCCCCCCGTCGGCGTCTCGACGGCGGCGGCTTATGCCGCCCTGGATGCCCTGCCTGATCGGCGTCCGGGGACGGCGACAGACGCCATGCGGAACGGTGAAATGCGCCTGGGCAATGACTTCGAGGCGGTGATCCTTCCCGCCTATTCCCAAATCGCGGCAGCTTATGCCGCACTCCGTCAGACAGGGCAAACCGATGAAAGTTTCACGCCGCTGCTCTGCGGCAGCGGCGCCTGCCTCTTCCGGCGGGTTTTGACGGTGGAAGAAGGCGAGCGCTTGGCGGGGGAGATCGAGGCGGCGGGGCTGGGCAAAGCTTGGGTGACGGCGACGGGAGGAGCGACCGGATGACGGTAGATGTCGTGGTGCTGGCGGGCGGCAGGAACGGCGCGGACATGGCGGCGGCGACGGGGATGGAGAACCGCGCCCTGACACCGCTGGGCGCGCGGACGATGCTGGACTACGTCACGTCCGCCCTGCGCGGAGCGCCCTCGGTGGGCAGCCTCTATGTCGTCGGCGAGGTCCCGGCGGGGGAGAGCTACCACTGCGTCAAGGGCGGCGAAACGCTGCTGGACAACCTGATGGCCGGCCTGCGGGCGGCAGAGGCGGAGGGAGATCGAGATTGGGTGCTGATCAGCACGTCGGACATCCCGTTTCTCACGCCCGAATCCGTCGAGGACTTTGTCGCGCGCGCGACCCAATCCGGCGCGGACCTGTGCTGCTCCTATGTGCCGGTGGAACTCTGCTACGCGCGCTTCCCCAACATGAAGCGCACGGCGATCAAGCTGCGCGAGGGGCGGCTGACGCTGGGGAACCTGATGCTGGTCAACCCGCGCTTCCTGCGGACGCACCAGGACATGATCTCACAGGCATATGCGGCCCGCAAAAGCCCCGTCCAGATTGCGCGGATGCTCGGCTTGGGGCTGCTGGCGCGGCTGCTCCTGGCCCAATTCATTGCGCCATCCCTTTTGTCGGTCGGGGGACTGGAGCAGGCCGTCGGCCGGCTGCTCGGCGGCGCGCGCGCGGCGGGCATCCGGTCGGAATACCCGGAGATCGGCACGGACGTGGACCGGGCCGAGGACGTTGCCGCTGCCCGCCGGATGCTCTCCGGCAGTTAACTGTCCGGGGAATCATCGGGAAGATCGAGCCGGAGAACAGCTTCCTCGGACGGCGGCGGCTTGGCAGGCGGGGCGGCGCCGCCGCGCGGGCGCGGCTTGCGGACGCGCTTTTGGGACGCGCTGCGGTGGTCTTCGGCGGCGACGTAGCGGCGCACCTGGTTGCCGCCCGCGTCTTTGGCCGCGTACATGGCGGCGTCGGCGAAGTCAATCAGGTCCGCGAGACTGGCGGCGTCTTCGGGGCAGGCGGCGATGCCGATGGAGAGGCTGATAGGCAGGTCCATCTCCTCGCGCAAGTCGTTTGCCAGCCGCCGGATGCGTTCGGCGACGGCCAGGGCGGCCTCCACCGACGTGGCCGGCATCAGCCAGGCGAACTCGTCCCCGCCATACCGCGCGACGACATCGGTGTCCCGCGCCTGCCCCGCCAGCAGCCGGCTCACCTGGCGCAAGGCAAGGTCGCCCATGCCGTGACCCTGCGTATCATTAACGCCCTTGAAGCCGTCAATGTCAATCATGGCGACGGCCAGCGTGTCGGTGCGGCGGTTGGCGTGCTCGATCCGATCGCGTAGCGCCGACTCGAAGTGGGCGCGGTTGTACAGGCCCGTCAGCGGATCGCGCTTGGTCGCCTCCAGCACGTCTTCGAGCTGCCGGTTGAGCCGCAGCAGCGTCTCGCGGACCGAGCTGTAGCCGGGGTCGCCGGTTCGGTAGCCGTGCTGGGCCAGGTGCTCCGGCGCGGCGACGATGAAGCGGCATTCGGGATCGCCGTTGGCGCGGCAGCGGACCTCGACGCAGTCCGCCTCGCCACTCGGGTAACCTTCCGGGCGGGGCAGCGCCTCAACGATGCCGCGCAGCAGGCCGCGCAGGTAGTCGCAGACATACCCGGCGCCTCCCGCCCGGCCGTGCATCATGTCGCCCTCGACGCTGTCTTCGACATGGATCGTGATCTCGCCGACTCGCTTTGGCGTCGTTTCCAGGCGCAGCTTTCCATACCCGCCCTGAGTCAGCAGGCCCAGCGCCCGTTCCAATTGGCCTCCCCTCCCTTCGGTCCCCTCGGATCGGGCGACGTAGGCCATGAGCCGCTCCGCGGCGGCGACGCCAGCCCGGGAGAGGATGTCCGCCGTGAAGTCGTGGCCGAGCTCGCGGATCATCTGTTCCCGCAGGGCGTAAAACCCGCCCCCAGCGGATTGGAGGAAGACACGCTCCCCCCAGGATGTCAAATGACCGGCCTTGTCCGTCTCAACCGGCAAGTTCACCGGTGAATCATTGTTGCTCATCCCTGTTGTTCTTGCGCTTCCTAGAGCGTCGGCGCCCGCTGCCGAAGCCGGCTGGCTTCCACGGCGGCGTCACTCGATCTCTTTGAGACTAATCTTTGTAACTAAAGAGCACAAACCATGCCAAAGCTGTCTGTAATCCTACTTGTTTTCATCCGCGCGCCGCGGCGAAGCGCAAATCCTTCATGATCCGCAGTTGGTACAGGGTGAAGCCGACCAGCAGCGCCCCCATGACCCAGGCCGCCGCCGTCGCGTAGCCGAACTTCAGGAACAGGAAGGCGTTGTACCAGATCTCCAGCCCCAGCGTCTGCGTTGAATACAGCGGCCCGCCGCCGGTCATCACGAGGATGTTGTCCGTCGCCTGAAACGTCCCGATGACGGCTCCCACCAAGTTAATGATAATGAGCGGCTTGAGCGTCGGGACGGTCACGCGCCAGATCTTGGTCCAGATGCCCGCGCCGTCTAAATCCGCCGCCTCATACATCTCATTGGGAATCGAGCGCAGGGCGGCCTGGTAGATGAGGCTGCCCGGCCCCGCCGAGGCCCAGACGGAGGGCAGGATCACGGAAAGCAGCGCCAGCCTCGGATCGTCCAGCCACTTAATCGGGTCGGTCGGCAAGTGAAACAGGTGGAGCGGGCCGAGGTGGAGGGAATTCAATCCATGCGCTGCCCCCATAATCAACGAGTTGAACAGACCATTGGGCGTACTATCCTCGAACCACTTCCACATGAACGTGATCGCCAGCGGCGCGGTGATGGCGGGCAGGTAGTAGAGGGTGCGGAATAGAATCTTGCCGCGCGGCACTTCCGTCAGGCCGAAGGCCACGGCCAGCGGCAGGAAGAAGCCAAGCGCGAGGCTGATGCCGGTGTAAAGGAACGAGTTGCGGACGCCATACCAGAACGTCTCCGACAGGAACAGGTCAATGAAGTTGTCCAGGCCGATGAACGCGCTGCCGCCTAGGATATGATAGTTCTGGAACGCCATGACTAGTCCCCGAACCAACGGGTAGTAGCGCCAGACCAGGATGGACAGGAGGGCGGGCAGCATGAACAGCCAGATGACGAGGTGAACACTCAGGGGCAGCCCGGTTGGACGCGATGAGAACACGCGCGCCTGCCGCTCCCGTCCACGCGAAGCCCGCCAGCGCCGTCCCTGCCAGGCCAGATAAGCCAGCAGCAGAACTGCCAACAGCCCGAAGACCGTCCAGGCCCACGCGCGCCGCGCGCGCATGACGGCGGGCGGGACGTAGCCGGTCAGCTTGGCATCCACCGAGCGCGCCGCCTGGTCCAGCAGAGCCTTCGGGTCGGCGTTTGGGTTCTGCTCGATCTCGCCCAGCGGGATGCCCAGCAGGTTGTAGATCTGGCTCATGTTCTCGCCGTAAGGCTCCGGGTGTCCGTGCGTGAACAGCGTCTCGTTGGTCTTGAGCCAGATTTTGGACTGCGGCGAGGTGTAGTCCTCGTACCCGTACTTTTCTAATGCGACTGGGTTGACGGTGTTGCCCAGGCCCGCCTCCACATAGGAGCGGGTGCGGATGCGGTCCGCCTCGTCGCTCGCCATGAACTTGACGAACTGCCAGGCGGCCTCGCGGACATGCGGGTCCTTGATCTGCGACGAGATGCCCCACATGTAGGCGTTGGCCTCGTTGGCCGTGATCCCCGTCGGCCCTTTGGGCATGGGGGCGATGCCGACGACGCTGGGGTTGATCTGGGTGGCGTCGGCCTGGTTGGCGATCACGTTGCTCTGGTACTGGAACCACATGGCGACCTTGCCGGTGGCGCGGTCCTGCCCCATCGTGCTGCTGTGGGTCGCGACGCCGATGTACGTCTTGCCGTCCTTGCCCTTCCAGGGTGCGGTCAAGAGCTTTCGATAGAACTCCAGGGCAGTCACGCCCTGGGGCGTGTTGAAGGCGGCGGCCCACCGGCCTTCCGGGTCGCGCTTGATGACCTCGCCGCCCGCCTGCCACAAGAAGTTGATCCACCAGTACGCCGAGGCGTCCGAGTCCGTGCCGAACTCGAAGCCCCAGACGCCTTTCGGCTGGTCCGTCAGCGCCTGGGCGTCGGCGTAAAACTCGTCCCAGTTCCCTGGCGGTCGGTCCGGGTCCAGCCCCGCCGCCTGGAACATGTCTTTGCGGTAGTAGAGGGCCTGGACGGCGGCCAGAAACGGGACGCTGTAAATGTGCCCGTGTCCGGCATCCTTGAGGATGGGGAGCAGCGTCGGCTGGATGCGTGCCAGCACTTGGGGATCACGCTTGAGGTAGTCATCCAGCGGCAGCAAAAATCCCTGCTGGATATAGCTGGCGGAGGAGCGGAAGTTGACGTAGACGACATCGGGGGCCGTGCCCCCGGCGAACGCCAGCAGCAGGTTCGATTCGGCGGCCTGCCCCCCGATCTGCAACCCCTGGGCGCTTTCGAGCCGGATGTCCGGGTGGGCGCGCTCGAAGGCATCCACGATGGCCCGGTCCGCATGGGATTTGGGGTCGGTGGCATTTTTGTCCGGCAATTTGAAGCCGCCCGCGCCGCCGACGCGCAGGACGACCGGCCCGGATTGGGCATGGAGTGCGGAATGGGATGCGGCCAGATAAAAAAGAAGCGTAATACAGAAAAAAAATGGTTTCATGGAGACGTGCTGCTATCGCGAATGGTTCATCATACAAAAATGTGAGCCATTTGTCAAGGAAAGGCCACTTTTTTATTCAAATTACGCCTTTATCCGGCAAACTTTGCTTCGAAAGCGGCTTCGGGGCGCCGCCAGGTATAATAGACCTATCATGCTTGCCACCCGAATCATTCCCTGCCTGGACGTTCAGAACGGCCGCGTCGTCAAAGGCACGAACTTCGTCAACCTGCGCGATGCCGGCGACCCGGTGGAGCGCGCCGCGCTGTACGACGCGCAGGGGGCGGACGAATTGGTCTTTCTCGACATCACGGCCTCGCATGAGAAGCGGGACCTGATGTTCGATTACGCCCGTCGGGTCGCCGAGGAGGTCTTCATCCCCTTCTGCGTCGGCGGCGGCATCAAGACGGTGGAAGACTTCCGGCGCATCCTCAAGACCGGCGCGGACAAGGCCAGCATCAACACCGCCGCCGTTACCCATCCCGATCTCATCACCGAATGCGCCAGAGACTTCGGCGCGCAGTGCGTCGTGGTCGCCGTGGACCCCAAAAAGACGGGCCGGACGCCGTCCGGCTGGGAGGTGCATATCCACGGCGGACGGACGCCGACGGGCTTGGACGCGCTCGATTGGGTGCGGGAGATGGAGGACCGGGGCGCGGGCGAGATCATGCTGACCTCGATGGACGCCGACGGCACGCTGGCCGGCTACGACATCCCCCTGACGCGGGCCGTGACGGAGATCGTCGGCATCCCCGTCATCGCCAGCGGCGGCGCGGGGACATTGGCGCACATCTACGACGCCGTGACGGCGGGCGGCGCGCAGGCCGCGCTGGTGTCCAGCATTGTTCACTACGGGACGCACACGGTCGGGGAGATCAAGGAGTATCTGGCCGCGCGGGATATTCCGGTGCGGCGGGTATAGCCACGGATAAAGCCACGGATAAAGTCAGACAGAGGGCAGCCACGGAGGGCTGCCCCTACACGTCACAGATTTGTGCGGTTCTGGTAGGGGCAGGCCCCTGTGCCTGCCCTCCATAGCCCCTGTGCCTGCCCTCCATAGCCCCTGTGCCTGCCCTCCATAGCCCCTGTGCCTGCCCTCCATAGCCCCTGTGCCTGCCCTCCATATGCAATCGCCCTGTTGCCCGGTTGACGCCACCCCACATAAACGAGTATAATAGGAACATACCGGGGTGTAGCTCAGTTTGGTAGAGTGCTCGGTTTGGGACCGAGTGGTCGCAGGTTCGAATCCTGTCACCCCGATCATTGAAGATGGAACAACGAGTGGGACGCATAGTTTATATGCGTCCCTTCTTTCTTGGGAGGAGACGCGGCGGTGAAAGCGAAGTGCATGGTTTGCCACGAGGCGTATGACGTGGAGCGGGACAGGGGACAGGTCATCGAGATTGACGGCGTGGGGAATTATGTCTGCCACCGGGACTGGCCCGGCTTCACGGCAGGGGTGGACCTGCAAAAGAAGGTGCAGGAGGCGATGGAGGGCGCGCACATGGAGCGCAACGAGGCCAAGCGGGCCGAGGCGCGTGCCCAGCTCTCCGAGTTCAACCAGACGCCGCGCGACATCGTCGCGCGGCTGGATGAGTACGTTATCGGGCAGGAGCGGGCCAAGCGGGACGTGGCGGTCGGGCTGTACGACCACCACCGCATCCATCAGGGCGACCTGGCGCACTCGGAAGCCGGAACAAAGGCGGAGGTCGAGCTGGAAAAGGCCAACATCATGCTGGTCGGCCCGTCCGGCAGCGGCAAGACGCTGCTGGCGCGGACGCTTGCCCGATCACTGGGCGTCCCCTTCGCCTCCGCCGACGCCACCAGCCTGTCGCCGACGGGCTACACGGGGAACGACGTGGAAAGCATCCTCACAGCGGCGTACATTGATGCGGGCGAGGATTTAGAATGGGCGGGCCGGTCGGTCATCTTCATTGACGAGATTGACAAGATCGCTCGCAAGTCCCAGGCCAACCCCAGCATCACGCGCGACGTGAGCGGCGAGTCCGTCCAGCACGCCCTCTTGAAGCTCGTCGAGGGTACAATGGCACAGCTCCCGCTCGGGGCATCGGGGCGGAAACATCCCGACGCTCCACCCGAGTACATTGATACCAGCAAGATTCTGTTCATCGGCGGCGGGGCGTTCGAGGGGTTCCCCGAGATCGTCGCCAAGAAGATGAAGCGGCAGACGGAGCGGACAATGGGCCTGCGCGCCAATCCGTCGGCCATTTCGGGCGACCCGCAGCGGGATTATGAGATACTGGCCGAGGCCCCCGCCGAAGTCCTGATCGAGAGCCTGATCGAGTACGGCTTCGTGCCCGAATTCGCGGGCCGCTTCCCCATCATCGTCCCGCTCGCGCCGCTGACGAAGGAGCAGATGCGGCTGGCCCTGACGACCCCGAAAAACTCGGTGGTCAAACAGCAGGTGGAGCTGTTCCGCCGGGACGGGATCACGCTGGACATCACCGACGCTGCCCTAGACGCCATCGTGGAGAAGGCGGTCAACATGAAGACGGGCGTCCGCGCCTTGCGCTCCCTCGTCAAAAGCATGAGCAGCCAGGCGCGGTATGACCTCGCCGGGGACCCATCGGTCGTGAGCGTGGAGATCGGGCCGGAAACGCTGGAGGACCCCCAGCGGTACAAGGTGACGCGGCGCACCACGTTCAGTTCAGGCCGAGCGGAAGCCGTCTAGCGGAACGTGATCCCGCCCGTCGGACGCTTGATCCAACTGCCCTCGCGCACCTCGCGCGCGGTCAGGAGATAGGCCAGGAGCAGGGCGGCGGCGAGGGACGGCTGGGCCGAGGCGCGCGGGACCGGCTCCATGTAATAAACGTCCGGCGGGTCGCCGTCGCCGCGCAGAATCAGCGTCCGCTCTTTGGTTTCGCGGCGCAGGACGACGCCGCCGCGCCAGCCGTGGCCGAGGATGTCGAAGCCGCCCGTCCGCTCCTCGGCGGTGTTGATCCGAAAAAAGTCTCCCGTCACGCCCGAGCCGCCGGGGTAGTAGGAAGCGGCGACTTCCGTTCCCTGCGGCGTCGGGCGCAGCAGGAGCCGCGACCGGTCACGCCGCATGATCCGCCAGGGCTGCGTCTCGCCTGCCGGCAAAATCCCTTCTCCCAGATGCAGGGAGGCGGCCGGGCTGTCGTCGGGCCATGAGGCGACATAGTACCACTGATACTTGTGGGACGGGACGACGACGCCCGGAAGTGTCGCACCCGCCGACTTGATCTGGCGGGCGCGGATCGTGAGCAGATTGTCTATCGGCGCGAAGAGGTCCATGCCCTAATGAACCGGCTTGACGACCGAGGCAGTCTTGACGTACTTCTGCGGGTCCTTGTCGAAGGCGGGCTTGCAGGACGAGCAGCAGAAGTAGTAGGTCTTGCCTTTGTAGACGCTGGAGCCGACGGCGTCTTTGGTCGAGGCGATTTTCTCGCCGGTCACCGGGCAAACCAGCGCGACGGGTTTGGCGGCAGGCTTGGCCTTAGAGGCGGGGGCGGCGAACAGAGCCGTCGGCAGCATCAGGGCGGCGGTGGCCGCCAGCAGGGTACGGGTCATTTCAATTCTCCTTGACTTTGGCAAATGATTTCTCCTATAATAAGGCGGATTTTCGCGAGAAAAGTTCCCGAACACAAGAACTGAGGAGATTTCAACGTGGAACGAACATTTTTAATGGTCAAGCCGGACGGCGTCCAGCGCCGGCTCGTCGGCGAGATCATCCGCCGGTTTGAGAACAAGGGCTTCACGCTGGCGGGCCTGAAGATGC
>JAABUZ0100000583.1_pt1 | contig 87340 bp, 88 predicted proteins | sample 5562091 | NCBI WGS metagenome assembly JAABUZ01 (sample SAMN12813069, study PRJNA571459) | rock metagenome | isolation source: Antarctica rocks | place: Antarctica: Victoria Land, Linnaeus Terrace sud | collected 2015-12-21
GGTGTCCTCACCCCCGGACAGCGCGTGCACCGTCGCCGCGAGCCGCCCGAGGGCGGCGTCGTCCGCGCCGCGCAGCAGGTCCAGCGCCCCGTCGACCGCGGGCCGGTACTCGACGCTGCTCTGGTGACCCGCACACGGTGCCCCGCAGCGCTGCAGCTCGTACAGGACGCACGGGCTCGCCCGTGCGCCGCGGGCCGGGATGCGCACGGTGCACGGCCGCAGGACCGTCCCGTCGACGAGGACCCCGTCCTGCAGCGCCTCCACCGCGCGGCCGGCGTCCTGACGACGGCCGAACGGACCGAGCGCGTCGTCGCGCGGGGTGCGGACGACCGACCAGCGCGGGAACGGCTCGTCGGTCAGCGCGACCCACCAGCCGCGGTACGGGAACCGGGAGCGGCGGTTGTAGCGGGGGGCGTGGCCGGCGAGCAGCCGCAGCTCGCGGACCTCCGCCTCAACGGCGTGGGCGCACTCCACCCAGTCCACCCGCTCGGCGATCCCCACCATCTCGCGCACCCTCGCCCGCTTCTCCGCGCCGGTGAAGTACGAACGGACCCGCCGCTGCAGGTCGGTGCTGGTGCCCACGTAGAGCACCTCGTCGCGCGGGCCGCGGAAGAGGTAGACCCCCGGCGCGTGCGGCACGTGGTCGGCCCGGTGGCGCTTGCCCCGCTGCGCCGGCCCGACCTCCACCTGCAGCGCCAGGAGGTCCTCCAGGGTGGCGACCCCGCGCGCGCCGACGCGTTCGAGGAGCCCGTGCAGGACGTCGACGGTGGCTCGCGCGTCGTCGAGGGCGCGGTGGATGGGCCGGGTGCGGGCGCGGAAGAGCGCCGCGAGTGCGGAGAGCCGGCACGACGGCGCCTCGTCGCGGTCGAGCACCTTGCGGGCGAGCCGCGCGGTGCATACGACCGCGGGCTTCGGCCACGGCGGGCCGTGGCGCCGGAACGCGGCGCGCAGGTGCCCGGCGTCGAACGGGGCGTTGTGCGCGACGAGGACGGCGCCCGCGAGGAACTCCAGCAGCGTCGGCAGCACGGCGGGCAGGCGCGGGGCGCCCGACACCATGGCGGTCGTGATGCCGGTCAGCGAGACGATCTGCGGGGGAACGGAGGTCCCCGGGTCCACGAGCGTGGCGAACTCGCCGACGATGCACCCGCCCCGCACCTTCACCGCGCCGATCTCGGTGATCGCGTCCGTGTCCGGCGGACCGCCCGTGGTCTCCAGGTCCAGCACCACGAAGGTGACGTCGGCGAGCGGCGTCCCCAGCTCGTCGAAGCTGAGCTGAGGTGCAGGGCCGGTGACCGGGCGAGGGCGTCCGGCGGCGGGGAAGGTAGCGGCGGTCCTGGCGGCGGTGTCCATCGGCGCGCACGGTAGGAGCGACCACCGACATCACGCCCCGGGTCAGTACGCCCGGTCGGACGAGGCGTCGTCGTGGCGCGAGGGAGGGGGCGTCGCCGTAGCCTGGGTACGTGGACGAGGTGTCGGGCAGGCACGCCGCCGGGTCCGTCCTCGACGCCCCGCCCGTCCCGCCCCTCGCGCCCGCCCCGTCCGACGCCCCGGACGGGAGCGCCGCCGACGACACGAGGCGTGTGCGTGCGCGGTTGCTCGCCGAGGCCGGCGACGCCGTCCTCGCCCGCGTCGCCGACCTGGTGTCGATGGCGGTCGGCCACCTGGCCGCGACCGACCTCCCCGCCACCGTGCGCCCCGTTGCCCGGTTCACCCCGGCGAAGCGCGCACGACTCGGGAGCGGGCCGATGCTCGCGGCCCTGACCGGCCAGGACGGGTTCGCCGAGCAGGTGGTCACCTGGTGGCGGGAGAACCGCCCGGGCGACTGGTCGGTCGACGCGGACCGCAGCGGCACCGAGGCGGCTCCCGATCGGGGCGTCGAGGGACCGTCCGATCCCCTGCAGGCGGCCGCCGTCGCCCTCCTGGAGGGACGGGACGAGGGCACCGTCCTCGTCCGCGAGGCCTCGGAGCGGGAGGAGGTGACTCGGGTGCGCGTCGAGCTCGACGCGGTGCGGACGCGTTCCGAGCGTCTCACCGCCGAGCTCGCGCAGGCCGTCGCCGAGCGTGACGAGGCCCGCGAGGCGACCCGCATGATCCCCGTCGACCACGGCGAGGAGGTGGTCAAGCTCCGGGCGCGGCTGCGCGAGCAGGGCGTGCGGGTGCGGCGGGCCGAGGACGCCGCCGCCGAGGCCACCGGTCGACTCGAAACGGGCCACGCCGACGTCCTCTCCGAGCTCGTCGAGCTGCGGCGTGAGCGCGACCGCCACCGCGCGGCGGCCCACGCCGCCGAGACGCACGCCCGGAGGCTCGCGCTGGAACTCGACGCCGCGCGCCGGAGCAGCCACGACTCCCGCGCCGCCGACGACCTCCGGCTCGCCCTGCTCCTCGACACCCTGTCCGGTGCGGCTGCCGGGGTGCGCCGCGAGCTCGGCATCCGCGGGATCGACCCGCAGGCGCCACGCCCGGCTGACGTCGCGGTCCCCGGCGCTGTGCCGGTGGTGGGCGGGCCCGCGCCCGACCCGGCGGCGCTCGACCGTCTCCTCGCACTGCCCGAGGTGCACGTCCTGATCGACGGCTACAACGTCACCAAGACGGCGTGGGCGGAGCTCCCTCTCGCCTCGCAGCGCGAGCGGCTGGTCGGGGCCATGGCGCCGCTCTCGAAGCGGACCGGTGCGGAGACGACGGTGGTGTTCGACGGGGCCGGGGTGGTCGGGGTGCCGACACCGTCGGTCCGCGGGGTCCGGGTGCTCTTCAGCGAGCCCGGGACCATTGCCGACGACCTCATCCGCCGCCTCGTGTCCGCCGAGCCCCAGGGTCGCCCGCTCGTGGTGGTCACCTCGGACCGCGCCATCGTGGAGTCGGTGCGCCGCCAGGGCGCGCATCCCGTCACGTCGGCGGTCCTGCTCGAGCGCCTGGCCCGGATCTAGCGCGCCGGGGCTACGACGAGAGCTGGATGTCGGTGCCCCGTCCTACCGTCCGCATCGATCCCCGGGACAGGCCCGGGCCGACCCGGCGGAGGCCGCCATGATCATCGACTGCGACTCCTGCGTCGCCCGCGACGTCGCCTGCCACGATTGTGTCGTCGGCGTCCTGCTCGGCACGCCGTCGGTACCCGTCCGCGGGGCGGGCCCCGGTGCGGCCGGTGGGCGCGAGCCCGCCGGTCCCGGGGAACCCCTGCCCCTGGAGTTCGGTCCGGTGGAGCGCCGCGCGCTCGACGTGCTCGCCGAGCACGGGCTCATCCCGCGCTTGCGCCTGGTTCCCCGTCCCGACGAGCCCGCGGCCGGGCCGGGCGACGGGCGCGATCGAGGAGGACGAGGGGCCGCCGGTCGACGGGACGTGGGATGAGGCCGGGGTGAGGGTGGCGTGCGGATCGGACCCGGTTGGGCCCATTCGGCGCACGGATGGACTGATCGACGCGGACGGATGGAACAGTCGGTAGTCCTCGGATAGGTTCCCGCTGCGCGAGACACGGCCACGTGCTGGGTCACGCACAGCAACAACCGGTCCGGTCGAGCGGACCGTTGTCGCGGCGCGACCTTCCGGGGGTCGTGGCGCGCGACCCGCTCCACCGGAAGGAACCGCAGCGCACCGTGGCCCGTCGCCCCACCGATCGTGCCCGCCCGACGACGCCGACCACGGCTCCGCTCGTCGTCGTGGCCTTGGCGCTCCTCGCGACGCTGCTCGGCGCTCCCGTGGCCCTGGCCGATCCGATCGTGCCGCCCGGGGCCAACGACACCGTCCGTGCCCTCGCTGAGGCCAACGGGCGAGCGGAAGGGGCCGCCGAGCGCGCGATGGACACGGCCGAGCAGCTGCCGATCCGCCAGGCCGAGGCGACGCGGACCCTGCAGGTCGCCGCCCAGGCGGGCGCCGCGGCCGGAGCTGCCGGCGCGGAGCGGGACCGGGCGTTCCTCGCCGTCGACGCGCTCACCCGTAGCTCCTACCAGAGCGGCGATCTCGATCAACTCGGCGCGCTGCTGGCCAGCGGCTCGCCCCAGGCCTACCTCGACAAGATCTCGCTGCTGGACACCATCAGCACCGAGAACCGCGCGATCCTCCAGCGTTTCCTCGACGCCGCCGCCGCGGCGGACGCCGCCCAGCGCGACGCCGACGCCCAGGCGCTCGACGCGCGTCGTGCGTCCGACGACGCCGAGCGGACCGCGCGCGACGCCCGGACGAGCAAGGTCGAGGCCGACCGGGACGTCGCCGCGGCCGAGGCGGCGCTGGCGTCGGCGTCCGCGGCCGACCGGGCGGCCCTGCGCGGCCCCGGCATCACGAACTACCCGGCGAACATCCCCGGCGCCGGCCTCGAGGTCGCCGCGCTGCGCATGGCGCTGACCCAGCAGGGCAAGCCATACGTCTGGGGGGCGACCGGGCCGGTCACCTACGACTGCTCCGGACTCGTGCAGTGGGCGTACCGGCAGGTCGGCGTCGGGCTCCCACGCGTGGCGCGGGCCCAGCAGCAGGTCGGCCAGGCGGTGAACCCGACCGACATCCAGGTCGGCGACCTCATCTTCTTCGACGACCCCGCCACCCACGTCGGCATCTTCGTGGGCAACGGGCGGTTCCTCGAGGCACCGCAGTCGGGAGACGTGGTGAAGGTGGCGCCGATCCGCGGCGGGGTGTCGTCGATCCGCCGGATCGCCCTGTAGGGCCCGGCGGCCGGGCACCCGTGCCGGAACCCGCCGTGCGAGGCTCCCGCGGTGGCGCGGACGCTGTTGGTGACCAACGACTTCCCGCCCCGTCCCGGTGGGATCCAGTCCTACCTGCACGAGCTCGCCACGCGGCTGCCGGAGGGCTCGCTCACCGTCCTCGCGTCCACCTGGCCCGATGCCGGCGACAGCGTACGGCCCGACGGTCGCTGCCGCCGCTTCGACGCGGCGCAGCCGTTCGCGGTGCAACGGCTGCCCACGACGATGATGCTGCCGACCCCCGTCGCCACCCGCCGCGCCGTGGAGATCGCCCGCGCCGAGGGATGCACGACGGTGTGGTTCGGCGCCGCGGCGCCGCTCGGCGCGATGGCGCCGGCCCTGCGGCGCCGGGGCGGGGTGCAGCGCGTCGTCGCGAGCACGCACGGCCACGAGGTGGGCTGGTCGATGCTGCCGGGGGCCCGCCAGGTGCTGGGACGCGTCGGGCGGTACGCCGACGTCGTCACCACGGTGAGTCGGTACACGCGCGCCCGGATCGCGGCGACCCTCGGCCCGGACGCGGTCCTCGAACCGTTGCCGCCCGGGATCGACACGGCACGCTTCCGTCCGGACCCGGCGGGTCGGGCGGCCGTGCGGGGGCGCCACGGTCTCGGCGACCGGCCCGTCGTCGGTTGCGTCTCGCGGCTCGTGCGACGCAAGGGGCAGGACGTGCTCGTCGCCGCGCTCCCGGCCCTGCGCCGTCGCGTCCCGGGGACGGCGCTGCTGCTCGCCGGCGACGGGCCCGACCGCGACCGTCTGCGCCGGCTGGCCCGCGACCACGGCGTCGCCGACCACGTCGTGTTCACCGGTCCGATCGCGCACGACGAGGTTCCCGCCCACCACGCCGCCGCCGACGTGGCGGCCCTGCCGTGCCGCACGCTCGCACGCGGCCTCGACGTGGAGGGCCTCGGGATCGTGCTGCTCGAGGCGGCGGCGTGCGGGGTGCCGGTGGTGGCCGGACGCTCCGGCGGGGCCCCCGAGACCGTCCGGGCCGGCACGGGACGGCTCGTCGACGGCCGCGACCGGGCCGCGGTGGCCGAGACCCTCGCCGAGGTCCTCGCCGACCCGGGCGCTGCCGCGGCCGCCGGGGCGGCGGGCCGACGCTGGATGCGGGAGGACTGGACGTGGTCCTCGCGCGCCGGGCGGCTCCGGGGCTTCCTCGGCGCCTGAGGAGCTCAGTGCTGGTAGACGGCCTCGATGTCGGCGGAGCGCTTCTCGGCGATGACGTTGCGCTTGAGCTTGAGCGTCGGGGTGAGCTCGCCGGAGTCCTCGGTGAAGTCCGACGTGAGAATGCGGAACCGGCGGACGGACTCGGCCTTCGACACCGCCTTGTTGGCGTCGTCGACGGCGGCCCAGATCTCGACGTGGAGGTCGGGGTCGTCGGCGAGCGCGGAGAGGTCGGAGGCGTCCCCCTTGCCGTGCTCCGAGCACCAGGCCGGCAGCGCCTCGGGGTCGAGGGTGACCAGCGCGCCGACGTAGGCCCGGTTGTCGCCGACGACGAGGGCCTGGCTCACGAGCCGGTGGGCGCGGATGCGGTCCTCGATGACGGCCGGGGCGACGTTCTTGCCGGCCGCGGTCACGATGATCTCCTTCTTGCGCCCGGTGATGGAGAGGTAGCCGTCGGTGAGGCTGCCGAGGTCGCCGGTGTGGAACCACTCGTCGGACATCGCGTCGGCCGTCGCGTCGGGGCTGTTCCAGTACCCGCGGAACACCACCGGGCTCTTGACCAGCACCTCGCCGTCCTCGGCGATGGCGATCGTGGTGCCGGGGACCGGCCGGCCCACGGTGCCGACGCGCAGTTCCCCCTCGCCGTTGACCGTGCAGGCCGCCGAGGTCTCGGTGAGCCCGTACCCCTCGTGAATCGGCACGCCGATGCCACGGAAGAAGTGGCCGATGCGCTCGCCGAGGGCGGAACCGCCGGACACCGCCCCGCCGCACTTCCCGCCGAGCGCCGCCCGCAGCTTGCCGAACACCAGGGCGTCGCACACTGCGTACTGGACCCGGAGCAGGACGCCGGGCCCGCCCGCGTCCCGGGCCCTGGAGTACGCCACAGCGACGCCCTCGGCGAAGTCGAAGATCCGACCCTTGCCCCCGGCGTGGGCCTTGCGCTTCGCGCCGTTGTAGACCTTCTCGAACACCCGCGGCACCGACAGGAGGAAGTCGGGCTGGAACCGGGGGAGCTCCTCAGAGAGCTTCGCGGTGTCGGAGAAGTGCCCGACGGTGTAGCGCTGCTCCATGGCGGCGCACTGGATGGCGCGCGCGAAGATGTGGGCGAGGGGCAGGAAGAGCAGCGTCGCGTTGCCCGGCTGCATGAGGTCGCCGAAGGTGTGGCCGACCGCGCGCACCTCGAACAGCAGGTTGCGGTGGGTGATCTCGCAGCCCTTGGGCCGCCCCGTGGTGCCCGAGGTGTAGATGAGGGTGGCGAGGTCGTCGGCGTGCACCGCCGTGCGGCGGGCCTCGATGTCGTCGTCGGACAACGATGCGCCGGCCGCGACGAGCGTCTCGACCGCCGGCTCGGCCCCGTCGATCTCCCAGACGTGCGCGAGCTCGGGCAGCCGGTCGTGCAGGTCGTCGACGGTGGCGCGGTGCTCGGCCCCCTCGACGATCACCCCGCGCGCCCCCGAGTCGGACAGGCACCACTCGACCTGCTCCGCCGACGACGTCTCGTAGATGGGCAACGTGGCGCAGCCGGCGGTCCAGAGGGCGTAGTCCAGCAGCGTCCACTCGTAGCGCGTCTTCGCGATCAGCCCCACCCGGTCGCCGGGCTGCAGGCCCGCGGCGAGGAAGCCCTTGGCCACGGCGGCCACCTCGTCACGGAACGCGGCGAAGCTCACCGGCGTCCACTCGCCGTCGACGCGGCGGCGGTACGCGGCGTCGGTCGGGTGGCTCGCGGCGTTGACCCACAGCGGGCCGGTGAGGTTCTCGTCCTCGGACACGGTGGCCACGGCCGGCACGCTGTAGGAGTGCACGGAGGTTCCTCTCGACCGGACCGGCGCTGGTGGACCGCACTCTAAACCGGGGTGTGTCGTTCGCACCACGAGTGAGGAACCGGACGAAGCGCCCACCTATCTGCGTCGGACGGGAGCGGCTGGCACGCTCGGGAAGGTGGCCTCGGTGGACGTCCTCGACGAGACGTTCCTCGTGGTCGACCGGGCGGTCCTGGCCGCACGGTTCGCCGATCCCGGCCGGTGGCCGCGGCTCTGGCCGGACCTCGACCTCACGGTCTTCACCGACCGCGGGGACGCCGGGATCCGCTGGTCGGTGACCGGACGGTGGATCGGGAGCATGGAGGTGTGGCTCGAGCCGGTGGCCGACGGCACCGTGCTGCACTGGTTCCTGCGCGTGGACCCCGCCGACGGCCCGCTCCCACCGCGGGCGGCGACCCGCGAGGTGCTCCGGCGCCAGCGCGCCGCCAAGCGCATCGCTTTCGCCCTCAAGCTCGAGCTCGAGCGCGGCCGGGCGCCGGGTGAGCCGGCGCGGTGATCGTTCATGTCGTCTCCGACGTCCACGGGAACGCCGGGGCGCTCGCGCGGGCGGGGGAGGGCGCGGACGTCCTGCTCGTCCTCTGCGACCTGCTCGACGTCGTCGACTACCACGACCCCGCCGGCGGTGTCCTCGGCCAATCGCCGGCCCGGAGGCGAGCCGTGAGTTCGCGCGGCTGCGCGGCTGCGCGGCTCCGGCCGGCCCGAGGAGATGCGTCGGTTTCGTGGGCGAGCTGTGGGCGGGCGTCGACGACCCGCGCGAGCGGGTCCGTGCGGCGGTCCGTGCCCAGTACGACCGGCTGTTCGCGGCGCTCGCCTCGGTCGGCGTGCCGGTCTTCCTGACGCCGGGCAACGTCGACGTCCCCGACCTGTGGCCCGACACCGTCCCCGGAGTGACGGTGCTCGTCGGCGGGATCCCGCTCCCGGCGGGGACGACGCCCCGCGCCGGCGTCTTCCCCGCCTACATGCGCCGTCGCGAGGACTTCGACGCCGCGGTGGAGGGACTCGGCCCGGGACGGTCCGGTCGAGGTCCTGTGCAGCCACGGCGTCGGATCGGGCGCACCGAGTGCGTCAACGTCGGACACTTCCAGCGGATGGAGACCCCCGCGGTCCTGCGCTGGTGAGCTGACGGCGGACGGCGGGCCCCGACCGGGCGACGGTAGCCTCTGTGGCCATGGCGGACGAGTCCACCCAGTCCATCAGCATCTCCGCGCGACCGTCGCAGGTGCTGGACGTGATCGCGGACTTCCCGGCCTACCCGGAATGGGCCGACTCCATCACCTCGGCCAAGGTCCTGACCTCCGACGACGATGGTCGTCCCGAGCAGGTCCGCTTCACCCTCGACGCGGGCGCGCTGAAGGACACCTACGTCCTCGCCTACGACTGGGTCGACGACGGCGTGTCGTGGGACCTCGTGTCCGGGCAGGTCCAGCGCTCGCAGCGGGGTCGCTACCGGCTCGAGGAGGACGCGGCGGGCACGACGGTGACCTACACCCTCGCGGTCGTCCTCACCTTCCCCATGCCGGGGATGATCAAGCGGCGCGCCGAGCGCAAGATCATGGACACCGCGCTCACGGGCCTCAAACGCCGCGTGGAGGGCTAGGTGCGGGTCCTGCTCGTCACCGGGAAGGGCGGTGTCGGGAAGACGACGACGGCGGCCGCGACCGCGGTGGCCCTCGCCCGGTCGGGCCGCAAGGTGCTCGTGCTCTCCACCGACCCGGCCCACTCGCTCGGCGACGCCCTCGACGCCGACCTCGGTGGCGAACCCGTCGAGATCGCCCCGGGCGCGCTCCCCGGGCTCTACGCCGCCCACGTCGACACCCGCGCGCTCCTCGACGAGGCGTGGGAGCCCCTGCGGGCCCAGCTCGCGACGCTGCTCGCCGGGGCCGGGGTGGAGGAGCTCGTGGCCGACGAGCTCACCGTCCTGCCCGGGGTGGAGGAGCTGCTCGCCCTCGAGAACGTGCGCCGCGCGAGCGTCGACGGGCCGTGGGAGGTCGTCGTCGTCGACTGCGGACCCACCGCGGAGACGCTGCGGCTGCTCGCCCTGCCCGAGGCCATCGGCGGCTACCTCGAGCGGCTCTTCCCCGCCCACCGGCGCGCGGTGCGCGGTGTCCTCGCCGGGCTCGCGGGCAGCGGCGCGACGGTGGCCCGGTGGGACTCCGCGGCGGAGTCGCTCTCCCGCCTCGCCGAGCAGCTCGCCGGCCTGCGCGAGCTGCTCGCCGACCACCACACCACCACGATCCGGGTCGTGACGACCCCGGAGCGGGTGGTCGCCGCGGAGACCCGCCGCACGCTCACCGCGCTCGCGCTGCACGGGCTGCACGTCGACGGGGTCGTCGCCAACCGCCTCGTCCCCGACCCCGGGGCGGCCCCCGGGGCGGCGGCCGCGTGGCTGCGGTCCCGCCGGGCGGAGCAGGACGCGGTGCTCTCCGAGCTCGGCGACGCCCTGGCCGGGTCCGCGCTGAGGGTGCGCACCGCCGCCCACCAGGCCGAGGAGCCGGTGGGGACGGACGCGCTCGCCGCGCTCGCCGACGGCCTCTACGGCGACGACGACCCGCTCGTCGGGACCACCGGACGGCCGCTGCTCGCGCTGCGGCGCAGCGCCGGGCACGGCGTGTCCGACGACAGCGAGTTCGTGCTGGAGCTCGCCGTGCCCGGAATCGGCGACGGCGAGGTCGAGCTCGCCCGCGTCGGCGACGAGCTGGCCGTGACGGTGGACCGCCGGCGCCGCTCGGTGACCCTGCCGTCGGTGCTGCGCCGGTGCGAGGTGGTCGGGGCGGACCTGCACGACGACCGGCTCGCGGTCGTCTTCCGGCCCGACCCCGCCGTCTGGATGCGGTAGGCGTGGTGTCGGGCGGCGACGGCGAGCGGCCCGGGGCGTCGCGGGGGTCCGCCGGGTCGGGGGATTCCGCCGACCGGCTCGCCGAGGGGGCCCGGGCGTCGGCGGAGGCGCTGCTGGACTGGCTCGGTCCCCGGCTCGACGCCGCGGAGGCCCGCGCGGGGGGCCGGGACGGGGGCCCGGACGCGGGGCCACCGGGGACGTCGCGGGCGGCGCAGAGTGCCGGCCCCTGCACGTGGTGCCCGGTGTGTGCCCTCGTCGCCGCTCTCCGCGGTGAGCAGCCGGAGCTGACCGCGCGCCTCGCCGAGCAGGCTGCCGGATTCGTCGTGCTCCTGCGTCTCCTGGCCGAGGGCCACGGGACCAGGCACGCGACGGATCGTCACGGGGGCGCCCCCGACCCGGACGCGCCAGGCCCGGATGCGCCCGACCCGGACACGCCCGACCCGGACACGCCCGACCCGGACGCGAGCGACCAGGAGGCACCAGGGGACCGGTCGCCAGGGCGCCCCACCGGACGGCGCTCCCCGCGGCCGAGTCCCCGCCTGCGGTCGGTGCCTCCGGCCGGCCCGCCGACTGCCCCTCCGTCGGCACCACCGGCCCCGCCGCCGCGGACCGGGACGCGCCCACGGCCGGCCGTGCAGCGGATCCCGGTGCGACGGGTGGCCTCTCCGAACGACCCGTGCTGACGGTCGGCTCCGGGCTGACGGTCGGCGTGGACGTCGGGGGGACCTCCACGCGGGCCGCGCTGGTCGACGGCGACGGAACCATCCTCGCCGCGGAGGCGGCCCCGACGTCGAGGACGGTCGATGCCCTCGACGACACGGTGTGCGAGCTGGTCGAGACGGTCTCCGCCGGTCACCGGGTGCACGCCGTCGGCCTGGCCGTCGCCGGGTTCGTCGACCCCACCCGCCGCTCGGTGTCGTTCGGCGCGCACCTGCCCTGGCGCGACGACGCGGTTCTCGACCGGCTCTCGGATCGCCTCCGCGTCCCGGTCACGCTCGAGCACGACGCCAACGCCGCCGGGCTCGCCGAGCACCGTGTCGGCGCCGCGGCGGGCGCGTCGGTGGCCGTCGTGGTCGCGCTCGGCACCGGGGTGGGCGCGGCCCTGCTCCTCGACGGGGAGCTCTTCCGCGGCGCGCACGGCGTCGCGCCGGAGCTCGGGCACCTCACCGTCGTGCCCGGTGGCCGACCCTGCCCGTGCGGCAAGCGGGGCTGCTTCGAGCGGTACTGCAGCGGCACCGCGCTGGCGCAGTCGGCCGAGGAGGCCGTCGCGGGGTCGGAGGAGTTCTCGACGCTGCGGGCGAGCTGGGAGCGGGCGAGCCAGCTCACGGGCCGCGAGGTGGCCGACGCCGCGGCCTCCGGCGACCGGCTGGCGCGCCGGGCGGTCACGGAGTTCGCCCGCTGGCTCGGGGAGGGCCTGGCCCTCGTCGCCGACGTGTTCGATCCCGACGTGGTGGTCGTCGGCGGAGAGGTGTCCGCCTCGGCCGCGCTCTACCTCGCCGACGCGGTCGCCGTGTACGCCGATCACGTCACCGGGCGCGGTCACCGCCCACTGGCCGCGGTCCGCCCGGCCGCGCTCGGGGGGCGGGCCGGGATGATCGGCGCGGCCCTCGACGCCCGGGAACGCTCGCTCGACACGCCATGACCCGGCACCTCAGCAGCAGGTCAGAGCACGCCGTCCTCGTCGGGCCCGCCCTCGCGCTCCGAGGCGCGCCGCATCCCGAACACCAGCCATCCCAGGCCCGCGGTCATGGCCAGCAGGCCGGGCACGATCCCGAGCCCGACCGACGCGCCGAGGAGGCCCGGGACCGCGAGCAGCACGACCCCGACGACCAGGAGCAGGAGACCGAGCAGGCTCGACATCCCGAGCCGGGGCAGCGGCGGAGGCTCCGGGGGGATGAAGTGCTCCGCGCCGTCCGTCGCGCCGTCCGTCGCGCCGGGCTCCGCGTCCCGGCGCCGACCTGGGTCGGACGGCTCGGGGAGCGCGGGCGGCGGTCGCCCGTGCGGGGGCACGGCCGGGCCGCCCTCCGGCGGGGTGGCGAGTCCGACCCCGGAGGACAGCTCGCCCGCCGACGGCTCGCCCGGCTCCCGGGGCGCGCGCCCCCTGCCGTCCACCACCGGGTCACCGGCGCCGTCCGGCCACCGCGGCGCGTCGCTCGCGGGCCAGGAGGCGACGATGGCGGCGAACGCGGCGTCGACGTCGTCGGGGAGCTCCGCGTGCCCCCGACCGGCCGGTGCCGGCTCCCCCGCGGGGAGTGACGAGGCCGCCTCGGATTCCGACCCGTCCTCGGGGTGGGTGTCGGGGCGGGCGGTGTCCTCGGGCTCGGGCGGCGTCATGCGGGGTTCCCTGCGCTGGTGGTGCCGGAGGGGGTGGTGCCGGAGGGATCCTTGTCGGCATGCACGCGGCGGACGAAGTCCGCGCTGCCGGCGAAGATCGTCGGGGCATCGTCGTCGAGCGTGGCGACGTGGTAGCTGTCGTGCAGGACGATCTCCTGCACGTCCCGGGTGGAGACCCCGGCGAGCACGAGCTCGGAGTTCACCGGTTCGACCACGTGGTCGACCTCCGAGCGGTAGAGCAGGACCGGGCAGTGGATTCGTGCGAGGTCCGCGCGCACGACGGTCCACAGCTCCGCGAGCGAGACGGCCGCACGTAGCGGCACCCGGTCGTAGCCGACCTCGTGGACGCCCGGCTTCGCGATGTCGTCGGTGACCCCGGCGATCGACGGGATCAGGGGGGCGAGGTAGCGCAGGAACGACGCGTCGCGGCGCAGCGTGGTCACCGACGGGTTGACCAGACAGATGCCGGAGACGGCGGCGCCGTACTCCTCGGCGATCCGCAGGGTCAGCGTGCCGCCCATCGACAGCCCGAAGACGAACACCGACGAGCACCGGCCCGCGAGCTCGTCGACCGCGCGGGCGATCTCGCCGTACCAGTCCGGCCAGCGGGTCGAGCGCATGTCCTGCCAGCGGGTGCCGTGCCCGGGCAGGCGGGGCCCCCGGACGGTGAAGCCCTCGGCCGCGAGGTGCTCGCCCCACGGCCGCATGCTCTGCGGGGAGCCGGTGAAGCCGTGGGAGAGGACGACGCCGATGCCCCCGCCCCCGTCGGACGTGGGCGAGCCGGGCGGGTCGAAGGCGAAGGGCTCCGCGCCGGGCATCAGCGGCATGCGTGACTCCCTCTCCACAACGCAACTGTGGTCATCGTGGCACGTCCCACACCGGCGCGGTACGGCAAGGGTCTCTTACGCTCGCGAGGACCGGGGGACGCGCGCGGGATCGGGAGCGGGATGTACTGGCTGATGAAGTACGTGCTCCTCGGACCCCTGATGCGACTGGCGTTCCGCCCCCGGGTGATCGGCGCGGAGAACCTGCCCCGCCGGGGCGGTGCGCTCGTCGCGTCGAACCACCTCGCGGTGCTCGACTCGTTCGTCCTGCCGCTGATGGTGCCGCGGCGGATGACGTTCCCCGCCAAGGTCGAGTACTTCACCGCGCCCGGCCCGTTCGGGGCCCTCACACGGTGGTTCTTCACCGCCATGGGCCAGATCCCGATCGACCGCGGCAACGCCCACGCCGCGCGGGCGGCCCTGGACACCGGGGTGGGGGTGCTGCGCGAGGGGCGCCTGTTCGGCATCTACCCCGAAGGGACGCGCTCGCCCGACGGACGGCTCTACAAGGGCCGGACCGGAGTCGCCCGGATGGCGCTCGAGGCGCAGGTCCCCGTGGTCCCCGTGGCGATGGTGGGCACCGAGCGCGCCAACCCGGTCGGCTCCCGCTTCCCGCGCCCTCACCGCATCGAGATCCGGATCGGGCGCCCGCTCGACTTCACCCGTTACCGGCCGATCGCCGACGACCGGCAGGTCGAGCGCGCGATGACCGACGAGATCATGTACGCCCTCATGGAGCTCTCCGGCCAGGACTACGTCGACGTCTACGCCACGAAGGCCAAGCGCGACGCCGAGTCGGCCTGATCGGTCCGTCCCGCGTCAGTTGACGCACTCGTCGTAGGTCCGTCCGCCGGCCAGGCAGCGGAAGAGGGCGCGCCCGGCATCGTTGTTCGGGACGATGACGGTGCGCGGCGGGGAGGTGGTGGGCCGGGTCGTCCGCGGGCGCGAGGTGCTGCGCGTCGTCGACGGCGGGGCGCTCCGGGACGTGGTGGTCGCGGTCTCCTTCGGCACGATCGGGGTCCCGACGGCGGGGACGGGGGCGGTGGGGGGCGGAGCGGCCGGCGCCACCGTCGTGGGGAGGGCGGCCGGGACCGGCGGTGGCTCGGTGTCCGAGCAGGCTGCCACGGCCGACGCGGCCAGGAGGGCGACGAGCAGGCCCACGGCGGGGCGACGCGCGGTCATGCGGTCCTCCGTGAGGGTCGGATCTCCGTGCGAGGTCGCGCATGTCGAGGGTCGCGCATGTGGACATCGGCGGCCTGCTGTCGGGGAGGAATCGCCCGGACGGGGCATCCGGGGTCACGCGGCGTCGTGGGTCAGCGCGGGCCCGGGACCCCGCCGGGCGGACCGACGAGAGGACGGGCGTGGCACGGATCTTCTACGACACGGAGTTCATCGAGGACGGGACGACCATCGAGCTGGTCTCGGTGGGGGCCGTCGACGAGCAGGGGCGCGAGTTCTACGCGATCTCCACCGAGTTCGACCCCGAACACGCCGGCCCCTGGGTCCGGCGGCACGTCCTCGACAAGCTGCCGTCCCCCTCGGACCCGGCGTGGTGCACCCGGGTCGCCCTGCGCGAGGCCTTCTACCGGTTCGTGACCGCGAGCGAGGGCGATGTGGAGCTCTGGGCCTGGTACGCGGCGTACGACCACGTGGCGATCGCGCAGCTGTGGGGTGCCATGCCGGAGCTCCCGCGCGCGCTGCCCCGCTTCACCCGCGACCTGCGCCAGCGCTGGGAGGACGTCGGGCGCCCCGAGCTGCCGCCCCCGCCCGCCGACGCCCACGACGCCCTCGCCGACGCCCGCCACAACCTGCGCCGATGGGAGGTCATCGATCGCCGTTGGCGGCAGCTCGGGGCGTCGTGACCCCTCGGTGGAGCACGCCGTCGCCCCGACGTGGCGGGGCTCGCCGACCGCACGGCGCATCAGGGTCGGGACCGTCAGTAGGCTGGGCTGCCGTGTGGTCCGTCGATCTGCCCGTGGATGCGCTCCCGGGTCTCCCGCCCCTGCCCGCCGAGATGCGCTCGCGCCTCGATGGCGCCTTGTCGCGGCCGGCGGCGCAGCAGCCGGCGTGGCCGGACCCCAACGCCGTGGCCGACGTGCGGACCGTGCTCGAGCACGTCCCGCCGATCACCGTCCCCGCCGAGGTGGACCGGCTGCAGCGCCAGCTCGGGGCCGTGGCGCGGGGGGAGGCGTTCCTGCTGCAGGGCGGGGACTGCGCGGAGACCTTCGCCGACAACACCGAGCCGCACCTGCGGGGCAACATCCGCACCCTGCTGCAGATGGCGGTGGTGCTGACCTACGGGGCGTCGACCCCGGTGGTGAAGATCGGGCGGATCGCCGGGCAGTACGCGAAGCCCCGCTCCTCCGACATCGACGCGTTCGGACTACAGTCCTACCGCGGCGACATGATCAACTCGCTGGCCGGCAACGCCGAGCGCCGCATCCCCGACCCGGGCCGGATGATCCGCGCGTACGCCAACTCCGGGGCCGCGATGAACCTGGTGCGTGCCCTGACCAGCGGCGGCATGGCCGACCTGCACGAGGTCCACGACTGGAACCGTGAGTTCGTCCGCACCTCGGCCGCGGGGGAGCGGTACGAGGCGGTGGCCGCCGAGATCGACCGGGCGCTCCGGTTCATGAACGCGTGCGGCGTCTCCGACCACGCGCTGCACTCCACCGAGATTTTCGCCTCGCACGAGGCGCTGGTGCTCGACTACGAGCGCGCGCTGCTGCGGCTCGACGCGGCCAACCACGACGACCCGCGCCTGTTCTCCCTGGGCGCGCACTTCCTCTGGATCGGGGAGCGCACCCGCTCACTCCAGGGCGCCCACATCGCGTTCGCCGAGCTCCTGGCGAATCCCATCGGGCTGAAGATCGGGCCGGGGACGACGCCCGAGCAGGCCGTCGAGTACGTCGAGCGGCTCGACCCGCACCACCAACCGGGGCGGCTCACGCTGATCTCCCGGATGGGGGCGGGGAAGGTCCGCGACGTGCTCCCCGGGATCGTCGAGAAGGTCACGGCATCCGGGCACGAGGTCATCTGGCAGTGCGATCCGATGCACGGCAACACCGTCGAGTCGACCACCGGGTACAAGACGCGGCACTTCGACCAGGTCGTCGACGAGGTCCAGGGCTTCTTCGAGGTCCACCACCGCCTGGGCACCCACCCCGGAGGCATCCACGTCGAGCTCACCGGCGAGAACGTCACCGAGTGCCTCGGCGGGGCCCAGGACATCTCCGACTCCGACCTCTCGGGCCGCTACGAGACCGCCTGCGACCCGCGCCTGAACACCCAGCAGTCCCTCGAGCTCGCCTTCCTCACCGCGGAGATGCTGCGGCACTGACCCGGACGGGCGCCGAGCGTGGTCTTCTTCGTCAGCGGGCGTTGTGGAAGATCACCCCGAGGACGTGGCGGTCACCGGTGTGCACCGCGGACACGCCGTGGCGCATCTGGACGCGGTGGTAGCCGCGGGCGCCCTGCTTGGGCCGGTGGCGCACCGGGAAGATCACGGCCTGGCCGAGTCCGGGGCGGGCGACCATCGGGCGGGACTGTTGCCGGGGGCGCTGCTCGACGAACACGCTCTCGCCGCCGGTGAAGTCCACGTCGGGGGTGCTGAGCATGAACAGGACCTGCAGCGGGAAGAGCAGGTCGCCGTAGACGTCCTGGTGCAGACAGTTGTAGCCGGCGGGTCCGTAGCGCAGCACCAGCGGCGTGGGCTTGTGCTGTCCGGCGTCGGCGCAGCGCTGCACGAGCTCGGCGTGCTCGGAGGGGAAGGTGTCCTCGCCGAGCAGCCCGGCCCAGCGGTTCGCGATCGCCGCGAGGTGCGGGTACACGCGGGAACGAAGGGTCTGGACGAGCGGGGGCAGCGGGTCGGCGAAGTAGCGGTAGGTGCCCTCGCCGAACGACACCCGGGCCATGTGCACGGTGGAGCGGAACGCGGTGTCGTCGTCGAAGGTGTCGATCATCTGCCGGCACTGCTCGGGGGTGAGCAGGGGCTCGGTCATGGCGAAGCCGTTGCCGTCGAGCTGGGCGCTGATGTGGTCCCAGTCGACACGCTCCAGCGCCGCGACGGTGGTGGGCTCCGTCGCCACCTCCTCGACGGTGGCGCGCGGTGCGGGCACTGCGGTGCTCGGGCTCATGGCGGTCCTCCTGGCGGAGCGTCGCGTGGGTCGGGTGGCTCGGTCGTGCCCGGTCCGGGCACGCCGTGGCGAACCCCATCTCTGTCGACGCGGTTGCCTACCTGCTCCTGCCCACCCATCGACGAGACCCGCCCGACCTCCCCGGCCGTCCTGTGGCAGTTCAGGACATGGCGAGCAGGCCTTGCATCTCGGCGATCTCGGCCTGCTGGTCGGCAATGATCTTCTCGGCCAGCGTCCTGGCCTCGGGGTTCTGGCCCTGAGCGAGTTCGGTCTGGGCCATGCTGATCGCGCCGCGATGGTGCTCGGTCATCATCTGCAGGAACGTCCGGTCGAACGCCGAACCGGCCGCCGTGCCGAGCTGGCTCATCTGTTGATCGCTCATCATCCCCGGCATCCCGCTCATGGCGGTCATCCCCCCGGAGGCCGGAGCTCCCCAGGCCGTGAGGAAGGCGATCATCTGCTGGATCTCCGGACCCTGCGCCCGGGCGATCCTCGTAGCGAGGTCCTTCACCTGCGGGGAAGCCGCTCGCGTAGCGGCGAGCCCGCTCATGGTCACGGCTTGCGAGTGGTGGGGGATCATGCCCTGCACGAACGCCACGTCCGCGACGTTGTGGTCGGACGCGGCGAGTGTCGACGTCACGGTGGGATTCGTCGTGGGGTTCGCGGCACGTGCCGTGGAAGCGTCCGAGCATCCGGCGGTGACGGCGACGACGGTGGTGGCGGCGAGGACGCCGCCGATGATTCGGCTCTTCATGATTTCGGGCTCCTTCGGGTGCATGTCCCACCTCGCGGGCGGGACATGGGGGCACGCGCTCGTGGGCGCGCACGGCGGGGACGGTGGCGTCGAGCACCTGTCGCCCGCGACGGGGCGAGCGGCGAGGGTCGACGGTGGACCCGCCTACAGCCGAAGGACCTGCAGGTGGGCGAGCCTCACGGGTACCGGTGGGGCCCTCGACGGCTCCCACGACGAGACACGCGACCTGGAGCTCCCGAAGCGATCCGCCCTACGCAGCGTGCCCAGGACGAGCCCGGTGAGCACGAGCGCGGCCGCGAGGACGGCGAGGCACAGGTGCAGCATCGTCACCATGCCCTCGGGGTCCCCTGCGGGCTGTTGCTGCAGCTGCGCGGTACCGCGCTCGAGGGCCGTCGGGTCGTGGTCGGCGCCGTGCCCGGACGAGGAGATCGCCGCGACACCGCTGAGACTGCCGGTCACCTGGTGCACGGTCTGGTGCTGGTGAGCGCCCACCAGGTGGTGCATGACCACGAGCCCGATCGCCAGGCCGATCAGCAGCAACCGCTCTGCCCAGGGATGCCGACGGCTCACGCGCCACCGGTCCATGTCCCGAGCGTACCGAAGGGGTACCGGGTCCTGGGCACGGTGATCGGCCTGTCCACCGGGAGCGATGCCTGCTGCATTGCTCAGCAGCAGTGTTGGCCGCGCCAGGCCTCGCGACCTTCCCGGAGGGCAACCACGGCGATGACGAGGGCGACGACCGGGTCGGCCCACGAGAGGCCGAGCGTGCTGTTGAGCAGCAGCCCGACGAGCAGTACTCCCGAGAGGTAAGTGCACAGCAGGGTCTGCTGGGAGTCGGCCACCGTGCTGGCCGAGCCGAGCTCGCGCCCGGCACGACGCTGCGAGAACGAGAGGAACGGCATGATCACCAGCGACGCCGCGGCGAGGACGATGCCGACGGCGGAATGCTCGGCGGAGCCGGAGCCCACCAGGCTGCGAATCGACGCGACCGTGACGTATACCGCCAGCGCGAAGAACGACATCGCGATCACCTTCAGCGCGGTGCGCTCCCGGGTTTTCGGGTCGGCACCGGAGAACTGCCAGGCCACCGAGGCCGCCGAAGCCACCTCGATCACCGAGCCCAGGCCGAACCCGATCAGCGCGGTCGACGACGCCGCTCGCCCCGCGGTCATCGCCACGGCGGCCTCGACGACGTTGTAGGTGATGGTCGCCGCGACCAGGAGCCGGACCCGGCGGTTCAGCACGGCCCGACGAGCCGCGGTCGCCCCCTCGGTCTTGCCCGGCATCGAGGCCGGCGCTGACCTGGTGGCGGAGCCGCAGCCGTCGGAGCAGCTGGAGTCGCTGCTGCCCGGCGGCAGGGGCAGGGAGCGGATCGGCTCGCTCACGACAGCTCCCTTCTCGCCGACAGTGCGGGGACCGAAGCGGGCGCGGGGGTCGGGGCGGTCGTGGTCGGTGGGGCACAGGTGTCGTCGTCGGTGCAGGTTTCGCCGGGCTCGACGGCGAGCACGACGTCGAGCAGCTCTCCGAGGGCCCGGGTCAGGTGCGGGTCAGCGAGCTCGTAACGGACCTGTCGGCCCTGGTAGGAGGCGGTGACCAGCCCGCAGCCGCGTAGGCACGCCAGGTGGTTGGACACGTTGGATCGCGTCAGCTCGAGCTGTTGAGCCAGGCGGGCGGGGAACGTGGGTCCATCGAGCAGGGCGACCAGGATGCGGCAGCGGGTGCGGTCGGCCAGCGCTCGCCCCACCCGCGCGAGCGCGTCCTCTCGCGTCTCTCCGGTCAGCATGTGCTGAATAGTAGAGCCGACGCTGACGAGCTGGCGAGCCGATGCGGCTCAGCGGTCGCGCGCGCCGGAACAACTCCTCGGATCGGCGCGACACCGTCCTGCTCGAACGCCGCCGCGCTCGGTGAGGATGGGGCGGTGGCAACAGCAGACAACGAGCCCGCCGCGATCCAGCGGGGCATCCCGGGCTGGGCCCACCGGCACCGTGACGTCTCGGGCGGATGGCTGCGGCCGACCGTGTTCGGCGCCGTGGACGGGCTGGTCACGAACGCAGCGCTGATCGCCGGGGTCGGCGGTGGTGGCGGGCTCAGCCCGCGCACCGTGGTGCTGACCGGGCTGGCGGGGCTGGTGGCCGGAGCGTTCTCGATGGGCACGGGCGAGTACGTGTCGGTGACGAACCAGAACGAGCTCGTGCACGCCGAGGTCGCCGTCGAACGCGAGATGCTCGCCCGCTTCCCTGCCGCCGAGCAGGACGAGCTCGCCGACCGGTTCCGCTCCTACGGCGCCGACGAGGAGACCGCCACCCGGATGGCCGCCGCGGTCTCCCAGGAGCCGGACCAGGCCCTCGCGCTGCACACCCGGGACGAGCTCGGCGTCGACCCCGAGGACTTGCCCTCCCCGCTGATCGCCGGCGGCGCCTCGCTGGCCGCGTTCTCCCTCGGTGCCCTGTTGCCGCTGCTGCCCTACCTGCTGGGTGCGCCGAGCCTGGTCGTCGCCCTGGTCATCACGGCGGTGGCCCTGCTGACCGGGGGCATGGTCGTCGGGCGGTTGACCGGGCGGTCGGTGCTCACCGCCGGGGCCCGTCAGCTCGCCCTCGGCGCTCTCGCGGTGGCCGTGACCTTCGCCGTCGGGCACCTCATCGGGGTCACCACGGCCTGAGCGGGCCGCACGCCCGGCGCCCTCAGCCGGCGAGGGTCAGCTGGGTCCCGGCGATGTCGCGGCCCTCGAGGTCGAGCAGGGCCTGCTTGCGGTGTAACCCCCGGCGTAGCCGGCGAGCGAGCCGCTCGCCCCGAGCACCCGATGACACGCGACCACGACCAGGACCGGGTTACGGGCCATCGCCCCACCGACCGAGCGGGCGCCCCGCGGGCCGAGTCCGGCCGTCAGCGCTACCGCTCCGTAGGTGGTGGTCCGGCCGTAGCCGACATGCGAGAGCAGGTGCAGCACCCGCCGCTCCGGCTCCGGGATGGCCCGCAGGTCGACCGGCACCGAGAACCCCCTCAGCTCGCCGGCGAAGTACGTGTCGAGCTCGCGACGCGCCAGCTCGAGCCAGCCCCGCGCCGCCACCGGGTCCGACACGTCGCCGCTTCGACCGGGCGTGATCTCGACGGCACGGGGCCCGTCGTCGAACGCGCAGTAACTCAGCCCGTTCTCGGTGGCAGCCAGGGTCAGGGTCCCCAGCGGGGTGGTGTGGGTGATGGGCATGACCACGACGACCTCATCTCGACGATGTTTGCGGTGGAGGAACCCCGCCCACCTCGACCGGGTTGCACCACCGACCGACCGGGCTCCCTCGTGGAGCGCCGTCAAGAGAAGGAGCCCGCCCGTGAGCGAATCCCAGCCGAACCGATGACTCGGGTCCGGACGAGGGAGGCGGCGGGGCCGTCACCCTGCAGCTGGGCAACGAGGAGATCGTCCTGCGCCAGCGCTTCGAACTCATCAGCATCGTGAACGAGATCGGGATCGCGATCTTCTTCACGGTGGGCAGTGCCGCGTTCTACTTCGAGGAGCTGTTCACCCTCGGCGTGACCCTCTTCCTCATCGGCAGCGTGCAGCTCGGCATCCGCCCCGCCATCCGTTTGGCCCGCCGAGTGCAACTCCACAAGATCACCAAGGGCATGCCTCACGAGGTCGCCCGCGACTTCTGACCCTGGCGCCCGCCCCTGGCGTTCAGCTGTTCGGAGAGGCCCCGGCGAGCTGGGCGAGGAACCGGTGGCACGTCGCGGCGCGCTCGGAGTCCTCGCTCATCACCTGCCGGAAGAACTTCGCAATCTCGGTCTGGCCGGCGTTGTCGGCGTCGCGGACGTATTGGCCGTAGTCGTGTCCCGCCTTCAGCGCGTGGTACTGCACCGAGACGAGGTCGAAGGTGACGTCGTCGAATCCGGTCTCACCAGTAGCCATCGAAGCCTCCTGTGTCGTCGCGTGTCCTCCGGGCCGGACCTGCAACCCGTCATTGTGGCTACCCGACTCGGGCCGCCCACTACCGTCGCCGCGCTCGCGGTGCTCGCCGTGCTCGGCCCGTGCGACCAGAAGTACTGCTCGGGAGCCCGATCGGGTACGTCGTGGAGTGGACACCGACACCCGGGACTGGCTCCGCCGGCGCACCAGTCGCGCCGCGGACTGGCCCACCCACCGGCTGGTCGACGCGAAGAACGACACCCGGGTCAGCGTCGTCCTGCCGGCGCACGACGAGGCCGCGACCGTCGGCGCGATCGTCCGCAGCATCCGGCGGGCGCTCGTTCAGGACGCACCGCTCGTCGACGAGCTCGTCGTCGTCGACTCCCGGTCCACCGACGCGACCGCCGAGGTGGCCGCGGACGCGGGAGCGACCGTCGTCACCCAGGACGCGGTGCTCGGGCACCTGCCGCCGATGGCGGGCAAGGGCGAGGCGCTGTGGAAGGGGCTGGCCGCGACCACCGGGGACCTGGTGGTCTTCGTCGACGCCGACCTGCGCGACTTCGATCCCGCGTTCGTCAGCGGCCTGCTCGGCCCGCTGCTCACCGACCCGACGGTCACCTACACCAAGGGCTTCTACCACCGGCCGTTCGTCGGCGACGGCGACGGTCTCATCGACGTCGACGGCGGCGGTCGGGTCAGTGAGCTGGTGGCCCGGCCGCTGCTGAACCTGTACTGGCCCCAGCTGGCCGGCTTCGTGCAGCCCCTGGCCGGGGAGTACGCCGGGCACCGCGACGTCCTCGAACGCATCCCGTTCGTCACCGGCTACGGCGTGGAGCTGGCGATGCTCATCGACGTGCACGGTCTCGTCGGCCTCGACGGCCTCGCCCAGGTCGATCTCGGTCGTCGCGTCCACCGACACCACGACCTCCAGTCCCTGGGACGGATGTCGGCGCAGATCCAGCTCGCCGCCTGCGCCCGTCTCGAGCGGCAGGGCCGTGCCGTGCACACCGTCGAGCCGGCCACGACGATGACGCAGTTCCGCCGCGCCTCCGGCCCGGCCGCGCCCGGCGGGGTCGGGCTCGACCGCGAGGTGGTGGTCACCGACGTGGCGGCCGGGGAGCGCCCGCCGCTCGTTCAGGTGCGCGAGCGACGTCGCGCGTCGGAGCGGTCGGGCGGATGACCCTCACCGTCCTGGTCGACGCCGGCCCCTGGCTGCCGGTGCCGCCCCCGGGCTACGGCGGCATCGAGAACGTCCTCGCCACGCTCGTTCCGGAGCTGCGCCGCCTCGGGGTCCGGGTCGTGCTGGCGACCGTAGGCGGAAGCACGCTCGACGTCGACGAGCAGATCAGCGCGTTCGCCGAGCCGCAGTTCCCCGTGATCGCCGACCCCTACAACCAGGTCATGGGCGTCACCGCGGCCCACACGCAGCGGGTGCTCGCCGAGCTCCGCGCTCGCTCCGACGTCGATCTCGTCCATTCCCATCTCGAGGCCTGGGGCCCCGTCGCCCTGGCCGGCGCCGGGCTGCCGGTGCTGCACACGCTGCACTGGGACCTGTCGAAGCACCCGACGTTGTACGGGGCCTTCGACGGCGCCGGACGGATCGTGGTCAACGGCGTGTCGGCCGCACAGCTCGCCCGCGCCCCAGCCGCCCTGCGGGCCCACTCCCTCGGCTACGTACACCTGGCCACGCCGCTGGCCGTCGAGGCGACCCGGCGCCCACCGGAGGCCGTCGGTGGACACCTCGTCGTGCTCGCCCGGATCACGCCCACGAAGGGGCAGCACGTGGCCGCCCGCCTGGCCCACCGCACCGGGCAGGAGGTCGTGCTCGCCGGTCCGGTCGGTCCGTACGACGACGAGGCCGCCCTGGACGTGGCCCTCGCCGCGCGGCCGTCGGTACGTGACCACCCCGACGTCCGGTACTGGTGCGACGAGGTCGCCCCTCTCGTCGACGGCGACCGGGTTCGCTGGGCCGGGAGCCTGCGTGGCGCCGCCCGCGACCACCTCGTGGCGACCGCCCGGGCTCGGCTGTGCCCGGTGCAGTGGGACGAACCCGGCGGCACGGGGGTCGTCGAGTCGCTCGCCCTGGGCACACCGGTGATCGGCTACCGGCGCGGATGCCTGCCCGAGCTCGTCGTGCACGGACGTACCGGGCTGCTCGTCGACCCGGACGACGAGGACGCGCTCGGTGCCGCGACGCCCCATGCCGACGACCTGGACCGCGCCGCCTGCCGGGAGGAGGCCGAACGCCGGTTCACCCCCGAGGTTATGGCGCGCGCCTATCTCGACCTGTACACCGCCACGCTCGCCCGGTCCGCCCCCGGGACGGGACGGCGGGAATCAGCCGGGGACGCCGAGGGCCCACCCCGCCAGACCCGCGGCCACCGTGGCCACGGTGACCAGCGCCAGCCACACCGCGAACCAGCGTCGGGACCGGGTGCGCGCCCGCTTCCGCTCGAGGCGACCGATGCGGTCGTCGACGTCGTCGGCCGTCCGTGAACGCACGCGCCCGGGCAGGAGTTCCGGGACCGGGTCGTGCCCGCCGTCGCCGTGCGCCGGGCCGTCGGCGCTCCCGGTGCCGGTCCCGGCCTCGTCGCCGTCATCGGTGAGACGTCTCGTGTCGGCCGGCACGTCGTCGAGATCGATGCGCCGCGTGCCGGTGAGCGGCGGGCGGGGCGGGGGCACGGCGGCCCGCATCGGCGGACGCGGCACCGGCGCGTAGGGCAGGTCCGCGTCGAGGCGGGCGTCGCGGGCGAGGGCGAGGAACACCGCGGTCGAGGGCGGGCGCCGGTCGGGGGAGCGGCGGGTGGCGGCGACGACGAGCCGGTCGAGCGCCGGCGGGACACCGGGCGCCCGGCTCGACGGCGGCGGCACGTCGGCCTCGGCGTGGCGGTAGGCGACCGCGGCGGCGTCGGGACCCGTGTGCGGTGGGGTCCCCGTGAGCAGTTCGAAGAGAACCACGCCCACCGAGTACAGGTCGGTGCGCTCGTCGACGTGGGAGTCGGTGATCTGCTCCGGCGCGAGGTAGGCGACGGTGCCGAGCAGCGGTCCGTCGTCGGTGCCTTCGTGCACGCGTCCCTCGTGAAGGGCGCCGACGAGCCCGAAGTCGGCCACCTTCACCGCCCCGCCCGCGGCCGGGACGAGGACGTTCTCCGGCTTGACGTCGCGGTGCACGAGCCCCCGGGCGTGCGCGACGCCGAGGGCGGTCACGATCTGCTCGACCACCGTGAGCGCCGCGGCGGGTCGCAGGCGCCCGTGCTCACGCAGCACGTCGCGCAGCGTGCCGCCCTCCACGAGCTCGAGGACGAGGAAGACGGTCCCGTCGGCGTCGCAGCCCTGGTCGTGCACGGCGACGATGCCGGGATGGGCCAGCCGCGCCGCCGCCCGCGCCTCACGCTCGAAGCGGCGGACGAACGCGGGGTCGTCGGCGAGCGCGGGATCCATCACCTTGATCGCGACGGGGCGGTCCAGGCGCAGGTCCATGCCGTGGTGCACCGTCGACATGCCGCCCCGCGCGAGCACCCCGTCGACGCGGTAACGGCCCTCGAGCACGGTGCGACGCGCACGCCGGGGCGCGTCGGAGGACATGGCGCCGATGCTACGAGCGCGCGGGGCCCCGACGTCGCCGTCCCGGGCCCGACGCGCCCGCGCCGTCCCCACCGGTCACCCGTCCACCGCAGGGCGGGACACTCCGCGGATGACGACGTGGCTGTTGATCCCGGGGGCGGGTGGAGCCGGCTGGTACTGGCACCGCGTGGTCGACCGCCTGCGCGCCGACGGTGACCACGCGGTGGCCGTGGACCTCCCCTCCGAGGATCCCGACGCCGGTATCGACGCGTACGTCGACGTCGCCCGCGAGGCCCTCGGCGACCATCCCGACGCGGTGATCGTCGGCCAGTCGCTGGGCGGGCTCACCGCCACCGACCTCTGCACCCGGGTGCCGGCACGACGCCTCGTCCTGCTCAACGCGATGATCCCCGCGGTGGGGGAGCAGGCCGGGGACTGGTGGGCCGGCTCGGGTCGCGACGAGGCCAAGCGCGCCGCCGACGCGGCCGCGGGGCGGGACGGGGCCACGTTCGACCCGTTTTACGAGTTCCTCCACGACGTACCGCCCGAGGTGCTGGCCGGGGCCGGCGAGCACGACCGCGCCGAGTCCGACGCCGTGTTCCGCCTGCCCTGGGCCCTGCGGGAGTGGCCCCGCGTCCCGGTGACCGTCGTCGTCGGGCGCGACGACCGCTTCTTCCCCGCCGACTTCCAGGTCCGCCTCGCCCGCGAGCGCGCGGGGGTGGAGGCGGTCGTGATCCCGGGCGGGCACCTGGCCGCCCTCAGCAACCCCGACGGGGTCGTCGAGGCCCTCCGACGGGAGCCCTGAGCACGACCCGAGACGGACGGATCCGGGCGTCGGCACGTGGCACAGTGATCGGATGACCGACGCCGCCCCGCTGACCGCCCTCGTGGGCCACGAGGTCGACGCACTCAGCCTCGCCGACGTGGCTGCCCTCCTCGACGTTCCCCGCACCCGCGTCAGCCAGATGATCAAACAAGGCCAGCTGCTCGGCGTGCGCCACGGGGAGCGCTGGCTCGTCCCCGCCGCCTTCGTCACCGCGTCCGGGGTGGTCAAGGGCCTCGCCGGGACCGTCACGGTGCTGCGCGACGGCGGCTACACCGACGTCGAGATCCTTCGCTGGCTCTTCGGCGAGGACCCGAGCCTGCCCGGCGCCCCGATCGAGGCGCTGCGCTCCGACCGCGGGGGCGAGGTCAAGCGCCGCGCCCAGGCCATGGCCTTCTGACCCGCCCTCGGCGGGCCAGCCAGGCCCGTCCCAGGCCCGGCAGGGCCACCGCGGCGCGACGGGCTCCGCCGACGACGACGCGGCGCGCCAGCACGTCGTAGTCGGCCGCCACGATCTCGTCGAGGATGTCGCCGTAGAGCGTGTACGCGGTCCGGACGCAGGGACGCGACACCGGGTGGAGCAGGTCGATCCCGGCCTCCGCGCGCCGGTATACCGCGCGGGTGTGCGCGACGAGGTGGGCGAGGGCGCGACGGACCCGCGGGTCGGTGCGACCCTCCTCCCGGCACCGCAGCAGCAGCTCGCGGTCGACGCCGAACGCGGCGAGCTCGGCGGTGGGGAGATAGACGCGGCCTCGGTCGAGGTCCTCCCCGACGTCGCGCAGGAAGTTCGTGATCTGGAACGCGACGCCGAGCGCGGCGGCCGGGGGCTCGGCCTCCTCCCGGGGGACGACGGTGCCGAGCACGGGCAGCACCTGCAGCCCGATCACCGCCGCGGAGCCGTGCACGTAGGTCGCGAGGTCGTCGAAGGTGGGGTACTCGGCGACCGTGAGGTCCATGGCCATCGAGTCCATGAAGTCCTCGAGGTGCCGGTGCGCGATGCCGTGGCGCGCGACGGTGTCGGCGAGCGCCGCCACGACGGGCTCCGCACTCCGCACACCGAGGCCGGCGTCCCCGCGGAGCGCCATCCGCATCCGCGTCCGCACCTCCTCCAGCCGTGCCACGGTGGCCGGTACCGCAGCCGGACCGGTGGCGCCGGGCGCGTCCACGACGTCGTCGACCATCCGCGCGAACCCGTAGAGCGCGTGGATCGCGGGGCGCTGGGCGGGCGCCAGCAGCCGGGTGGCCAGGAAGTAGGTGCGGCCGTGCTGGGCGTTGAGCGCGCGGCAGCGGGCGTACGCGGCGCGCAGTGCGGGCTCGACGATCCCCGCGGCGTCGAGCTCGGCGACGGCCTCCCGGACCCCGGGCGCCGCGGCGGCGACCGGGACGGCTGCGGCGGCGCTCATCCGCCCGTGATCCGGGCCGCGGCGAGCTTGCCCGAGACCAGCACCGTCGGGACGCCGACGCCCGGCGTCGTCCCGGACCCGGCCAGGACGACGTTGCCCTCGCCGCGGACGAGGTTCCCGGACCGGAACGGACCGGTCTGGGCGAAGGTGTGTGCGGCGGAGAACGGGGTGCCGGCGGCGAGGCCCCGGGCGGACCACTCCGCGGGCGAGATGCGGTGCTCCGCGACCACCTCACCGAAGTCGATCCCGCGCCCGGCGAGCACGCCCACCAGCTCGTCGCGGTAGCGCGGCCCGATCCGTTCCCAGTCCACCGGCGCGGAGTCGGTGTTGGGGCAGGGGGCGAGCACCGAGACGTAGTCATGGCCGGGGGGCGCCAGCGTCGGGTCGGTCGACGTCGGGCGGGTGAGAAGCAGGGACGGATCGGACATGAGCCGCCCCTCGGTGATGATCTCGTCGAACGTGCCCGCCCACGCGTCACCGAAGGAGATGGTGTGGTGGCCGAGGTCGGCGGCTCCCCCGTCCCGGACGCCGGCGTGCACGACGTAGGCCGAGGGCGACCAGCGGAGCGGGACGACGCGGCGTGGGGCGCGCCCGAGCAGGCGGTGCACGACGGGCAGGTCGACCGAGAGCACCACGGCGTCGGCGGCGATCGATGCGCCCGGACCACCCTCCGGGTCGGCCGTGGTCACCGCGCGGACCCGCCCGCCCGAGCGCTCCAGCCCGATGACCTCCGTGCCGTATCGGAACTCGGCGCCCGCGTCGGCTGCGGCGTCGGCGAGCGCTTGCGGCAGTTCCCGCACGCCGCCGCGCGGGAAATAGACGCCCGCGATCGTGTCCATGTAGGCGATCACGGCGTAGGCGGCGAGCGCCTTCGCCGGCGGGACCCCGGCGTAGAGGGCCTGGAAGGAGAAGATCCGTCGCAGACGCTCGTCGGTGAGGAACCCCCCGATCCGCGGCCCGAGCCGTCCGAATCCGCCGAGGACGGCCAGGCGGGCGAGCTCGGGGCGCAGGACGTCGAACGGGGAGTCGAAGTTGGCGTCGATGAACGTCGCCATCTGCACTCCGTAGAGCTCGGTGAGCCAGGAGCGCAGCCGACGGTAGCCCTCGGCGTCGGTGGCGGAGACCTTCTCCCGGATCTCCTGCTCCATCGCCTCGGGCTCGGTGTGGACGTCGATGGCGGAGCCGTCGGCGAAGCGCGCGTGATAGGCGGGGTCGAGCCGCTGCAGGTCGAGGCGGTCACCGAGCTTCTCCCCGACGGCGGCCAGCGGCTCCTCCACCAGCTCCGGCATCGTGATGACGGTCGGGCCCGTGTCGAGGCGGAAGACGCCCCGACCGTCGACACCGCCGTCCGGGTGGGGAAGGTCGAGCCGGCCGGCGCGTCCCCCCGGGTGCGCGTCGCGCTCGACGACGGTGACGCGGCGTCCGGCGCCGAGCAGGTGCAGCGCGGTGGCGAGCCCGGCGAGGCCCGCCCCGACCACGACGACGTGGTCGGTGGGTCCTCCGACGGTGCGGGTCACGCGCTTCCTCCTCGACTCCGGGGTCAGTACGTGCGGCGGGTGGTGGCCGCGGCGAGGGCGGTGAGCCGCTCGCGGGCGGGGCCGGCCAGATCGACCGAGTCCAGGGCCGCGAGCGCGGACGCGGTCAGGACCTCGATCCGCGCCTCGACGTCGGCGACGATCCCGAGGTCGACGAGGGCCCGGCGCGCCGCGTCGACAGTGTCGGCGTCGTCGGGCGCGCCGAGCGCCCGCTCGACGGCGGCGGCCCGCGCTCGGTCGGGATGGTGGCGGGCGAGGGCCACGAGCAGCGTCCGCTTGCCCTCCCGCAGGTCGTCGCCCGCCGGCTTCCCGGTGACGGCCGGGTCGCCGAAGACGCCCAGCAGGTCGTCCCGAAGCTGGAACGCCACGCCGAGGTCGGTCCCGTATCGACGGTAGGCGCGCGCGACCGCGTCGTCGGCTCCGGCGAGGGCGGCTCCGAGGTGCAGCGGCCGCTCGACGGTGTACGCAGCGGTCTTGTACCGGCTGATCCGCAGCGCCGCCTCCGGGGTGGAGGCGTCGGTCGCGTGGCCGATGACGTCGAGGAACTGCCCGGCCAGCACCTCGGTGCGCATCGCCTCCCACACGGGCGTGACGCGTGCGAGCGTGGCGGGGTCCAGGTCGGCGTCGCGGAGCATGTCGTCGGCCCACGCCAGGGCGACGTCGCCGAGCAGGACCGCGACGGCGGCGCCGAGTCGGTCGGGCGCGCCGATCCAGCCCTGCGCACGGTGCCGCGCGCTCCAGCGGGCGTGCACCGTCGGCTCGCCCCGGCGGGTGGCCGAGTCATCGATGAGGTCGTCGTGCACCAGCGCGCAGCCCTGGATGAGCTCGAGAGCGCTCACCGCCCGCAGGACGGTGGCCGAGGCGAGCCCGGGCGCCCCCGCGGCGCCGCCCCCGGCACCGCGCCAGCCCCACCAGGCGAAGGTGGGGCGCAGCCGCTTGCCGCCCGAGAGCACGAGCGCCAGGAGGTCGTCGGCCGCGTCCACGAACTCCTCGGCGACCGCGGCGCACGCCGCACGCTTGCCGGCGAGGAAGTCCTCGAGATCGGCGGTGACGGCCGCCGCGAGGTCGGCCTCGGCCTCGGCGACGCTCGTCCCCACCCCGGCGTCCAGCTCGGCCACACGGACCTGACCGGCCGTCATGGGCGCTCCTTCCGTCCGGACCCGAGGCGAGTGTCCGCCCCGGACGAGCGTAGGTGCGACGCCCTCGTCCGGCTGATCGGGCGGCTCCGGTCACAACGCTGCTCCACGCGACGCCGCCGTCCCCGTATGGTCGTTCGATGGCCACAGTCACGGAGCGCATCCACCGGGGGACGCCGACGTTCTCGGTGGAGTTCTTCCCGCCCAAGACCGACGAGGCCGAGAACACCCTCTGGCGGACCATCCGGGACATCGAGCCCCTCGATCCCGCGTTCGTGTCGGTCACCTACGGGGCCGGCGGGTCGACGCGGGACCGCACGGTCCGCACCACCGGCCGGATCGCCACCGACACCACGCTCACGGCGGTGGCCCACCTGACCGCGGTCGATGCCTCCATGGACGACCTGCGCCACGTCATCGGCTCCTACGCCGCGGCCGGTATCAGCAACGTGCTCGCCATCCGTGGCGACCCGCCCGGCGACAAGGACGCCGACTGGGTGCCGCACCCCGCGGGGCTGAGCTACACCGAGCAGCTCGTCCACATGGTCAAGCGCCTCGGCGACTTCTGCGTGGGCGTCGCCGCCTTTCCCTACGGCCACCCGCGCTCGGAGGACGAGGACACCGACACCGGGTTCTTCGTCCAGAAGGTCAAGGCCGGGGCCGAGTTCGCCGTGACGCAGATGTTCCTCGACCCCGAGGACTTCCTGCGGATGCGCGACCGGATCGCCGCCGCGGGCTGCGACGTCCCGATCATGCCCGGCCTCATGCCCATCGTCAGTCCGCGCACGCTGGAGCGGGCGGGCGACTTCTCCGGTGCTCCCGTACCGGCGTTCGTCCAGGACCGCCTCGGTCCGCTCACCGAGGACACCGCCGCGTTCCGCGAGGCGGGCATCGATCTCTGCGTCGATCTCTCGCAGCGGCTGATCGACGAGGGCGTCGTCAACGTGCACTACTACAGCCTCAACCGCTCGCCCGCCGTTGCGGAGGTCGCCGGCCGTCTCGGGCTGGCTGTACCCCGGGCCTGAGCGGCTCAGCGGCGGGCCCGGGATCCGATCCGGCCCCGGGACCCCGCGGCGAGCACGAACGCCACCCCCGCGGCGACGAGGACGAGTACACCCAGGAGCGACGCCCACGACACCCACGAGGGTGCGTTCGGGTCGGGGTACTCGGCGACGGCGTTGACCTCGGACACCGACCCGGTGGGGAACGTCCAGCTCACGACGCCCTGGGACACCGTCCCGTCGGTCTGGCGGACGGTGCCGGGAAACGCGATCTTGAGCTGAACGTCGGCGCTCTCCGCCGACACGCGCGTGAGGTCGACCTGCCCCGTGAGCACCACGCGGTCGCCCGCCCGACGGAGCTGCAGGCGCACGGCCGACCCGGTGGACGGGCTGATAGTGGGAAGCAGGCCCGAGACCTGGTCGAACGTCAGGCCGGAGAAGGTGACGCGCGACCCGACGTACCCGTCCTGCTCGTAGCGGGCGATCCCGACGTCGCCCGACAACGCGTCCGGCACCTGCAACGGCGGGCCCGAGCCGCTGGGGGCACCGTCGGGGGTGGCGATGTCGATGGTCCCGGAGACCGTGTCGTCCGGCGCGAGCGCGAGACCGGTGCGGACCCGGACACACCCGGTACCGAGCAGTGCCACCAGGGCCAGCATGATCGCCAGCACGACCGGGGCGCGATGGCTCGGCGGGCGGGCGGAGGGGGCGCTCGCGGTCGGGACGCGCGGGGACGGCACGTGGTCATCGTGCCAGGCGGGTCCGACGGCGGCGGGGACGCTGCCCCGACGGGTCACGCCCCGTGGGGCGGCGCGCCCGCGGCTCCGGTGGCCCCGGTCGGGGCGGGAAGCGGCAGCGACCGTCCGAGCACCGCGAACAGGCGAGGGTCGCTGGAGAAGCGGTGCCGGCGCAGGACGTCGGTGAACCCGAGGCGCCGGTAGAGCGCCCAGGCCCGCGTCGGGTGGTCGGCCTCCGGGGTGGAGAGCAGGACGGTGCCGGCCTCGGCGCGGGCGAGGAGGCGGCGGAGCAGTGCCTCACCGATGCCGTGGCCCTGGGCGGCCGGGTCCACGTGCAGTTCGGTGAGCTCGAAGTAGTCGGCGAGCCAGGCGTGCGTCTGCTCGCGCGTCGCCGCCGCGCGCCGCGACTCCATCACGCCGCGGCGGGGGAGTAGGCCCTTGCGGACCTCCTCGTACCACCACTGGCCGGGAGCACCCGGGTAACCGTAGGCGACGCCACGCATCACGCCGTCCCCGTCGACCGCGGCAACGGCACGCCATCCGGCGCGTCGGGTGTGCTCGGTCCACATCGGAGCCCGCTGACGGGCCGTGCCCGGGGGGTAGGCCATGGCGTCGACGTAGATGGCGAGGGCGTCGTCCAGGCGGGCCCGGAGGTCGACCGGCGAGAGGTCGACGATCTCGGCGCGCGGGGGTGCGACCGTCACGGGCCTCCTCCCGGCCCCACCCTCCGGCCCGCCGTCGGGCCCGGCCCCCGTCCGGCCTCGTTCCACCCGGCCATCACACCATGCGCGACCCCCACCGGATCGCCGCGTGGGTGGACTTGACGAGGGCCGCGGCGGCGGGTTCACTTCCTCTATCGAACACATGTTCGATGAGCCGGTAGTGGAGGACGCCTCGTGGTCCGCAGCCCTGCACCCATCCAGGTCCGCTGTGTCGACGGTGACCCCGTCGAGTTCCGCCGCCGGCCCGACCGGAGCAACGGTCACTACCTGGTCACCGAGGTCCAGGAGCGCTGGATCGAGGAATCCCGCTGGCCGTTCCGCACGCGGATGCCCGTCGGGGGCGACCGGTGCCGTTGCTGGCGGGTGTTCGCGCGGCGCTCCGACGAACCGCACCTGCCGGCGGGGGAGTTCGTCCTGCGGATGCGGTCGGGTCCCGGCGTGTGGGACCTCCGCCGGATCACCGCCTGACCGTTGCCATCCCACCTCGAGGGAGACCCCATGACCGTCGCCGCGGCGGACCTGTTCGACATGATGCCGACCGATTCGCCCCACCCGCGTCGAGGAGTGCCCGTCCCGCCGCCGTCACGGTCGGTGGTCGCGCTGCTCTCGGCCAGCCGCGAGGAACTGCGCTCCGCCCAGGCGGCCGCCGAGCCCGCCGAGCGCTTCCGGTCGGCCCACCTCGCGGCGCTGCGCGCGGCTGCGGCGGTGCTGGCCGTGCGGGCCCGGTCCCGCCGCAGCTCCCGGCCCGGCAACGCGTGGACCCTCCTCGCCTCGGTGGCACCCGAGCTGGGGGAGTGGGCCGCGTTCTTCGCGGCGCACTCCGCGGCCCGGTCCGCGGTCGAGGCCGGGGTGCGGGGTCGGGTGGGTCAGCGCGACGCCGACGACATGGTCCGCCAGGCCGACCTGTTCCTGGCCCTCGTCACGCGGACGGTCGCCGGCCTGCACCGATGACCACCGTCGCTCAGGCGTCGCGGCGGGCCGACCCCGTGGAGTGGCCGGCGCGCACGATGCGCCCGAGCAGCGTGTCGAACTGATGGGCGACCTCGCGGGCCCCCGGCGTGTCCCACCGTTGGATCGGCACTCCCGCCCCCTGCGCCTGCTGCACGGCCGTCCGGTCCGGGATGACGCCGGGGAGCACCAACGGCCCGAAGAGCTCGCGCAGCTCCGCGACACGGAACTCGTGCTCGGACGACCGGACGCGGAACCGGTTGATGAGCACGCCCAGCGGCTGGAGCGTCGCGTTGTTGCGACGCTCGGACTGGACGGCCTCGAAGGCCCGCTGCACCCCGGAGACCGCGAAGATCGTCGGCTCGGTCACCAACACGGCCCGCTCGACGGCGACGAGCGCCGACCGGGTGAGCAGTCCCAGCGACGGGGGGCAGTCGATGAGGACGATCTCGTACTCGGGCACGCCGACGGCCGTCTCGGCGCCCCGCGCCGCAGCCGGTGCGCCCGGCAACGCCGAGAGCAGGGAAGCCAGGCGCCCGAGGCGCTGGCTCCCGGGATCGGGATGGTTGTGGCGCTCCACGTCCTCCGAGCCGACGAGCACGTCGATCATCTCGTCCCAGGCGCTCGGGGCGATCGACGAGGCAAGGACGGAGGGCGTCGGCGTCTCCAGGGCCTGGGCGATCGTCGTCGGGCTCTCATCCGGCTCGAGGGCCGTCGTCGCGTTGCCCTGCGGATCGAGGTCGACCACGAGGGTCCGCAATCCGCGGCGGGCGGCGGCACCCGCCAGACCGAGCACGACGGTCGTCTTGCCCACCCCGCCCTTGAGGCTGAGGACGCCGGTGACGTGCACGACGGCAACGTACCGGCTGCCCGAACCGTCGGGGACGTCGACGCCGGCGGGGCCCACGACCCGACGCGCGGACGCCTTGGTACAGGCCGAACAGAGGATCGACAGGCAACCCGGCGGTCCGGGTAGTCGGAGTGCGCAACGGCTCGTACGATAGGAACTGCGCCATCCCGACGATGTGCCCATCGGCAACAACCGATGCTCTCTCATTCCGGTGCCGGAGGAGAAAGATGCCGCTCTCCGAGCACGAGCAGCGACTGCTCGACCAGATCGAGCGCGCGCTCTACGCCGAGGACCCGAAGTTCGCGTCCACGGTGCGCGGAGGCCGGTTGCGTCGCCCGTCCCGGCGGCGGCGCCTGCAGGGCGTGATCATGTTCATCGTCGGGGTCGTCGCGCTCGTGCTCGGCGTGGTGTTCCGGTCCACCTGGCTCGGTGGTCTCCCGGTGATCAGCGTGGCGGGATTCCTCCTCATGCTCGTGGGTGCTGTCCTGGCGATCACGTCGGCGGGCGCGGGCAAGAAGAATCAGGCGGGCGAGAGTGAGGGCGCCGGTGGCCCCGCCGAGAAGGAGCGCAGCCGGTTCACCAGCCGGATGGAAGAGCGCTTCCGCCGCCGTTTCGACCAGGAGTAGCTCGCCGCTACCGCGCGCCGCCGACCTGTGGTCGGCGGCGCGTTCGTCGTTGAGCGTGGTCGTGCTACTGCTCAGGTGATCAACGTCCGACGGGCGGCCACCTCGCCCGCCCGCGGGCCGTCGGCGCTCGGCTCCCCCGCGCCCCACTCGTCCCCACCCGGGCCGGCGACTCCGCCGACGGCGCCCCACGGCCGCCTCGACCCGCCCCCTGGTGGCCCGTTGCTGCCCGAGATCGGGCCCGTGCCGCGGGTGGAGCCGTGTCGTAGCCGGCCGCAGAGACCCCGAGCAGCGATCATCGGTGTACGTCCCCCACCACCACCCACCCGGCTGACCTGCGCCGACTCCACTGATCGAGGCCGAACGTGGCCGTGGCTGGGTTGCCGGTGGGGCGCTGTGGGGTATGGTGGGGATCGGTGGGGCTGTTGGTGCCTCGCAGGGGAGGTGCGAGCCGTGTTCCTCGGCACGCACACCCCGAGGTTGGACGACAAGGGCAGGTTGACGCTGCCCGCACGCTTCCGTGAGGACCTGGCAGGGGGACTGATGATCACGAAGGGGCAGGACCACTGCTTGTACGTGTTCCCCCGGGCCGAGTTCGAGCAGCTGGCCCGCAGGGTCGCCGAGGCGCCGTTCACCGACGAGCACGTGCGCGCCTACCAGCGCCATCTGTTCTCCGGGACCGACGAGCAGCGCCCCGACGGGCAGGGGCGCATCCCCATCGCCACCGAGCTCCGGCGCTACGCGGGGCTCGAGCGCGACTGCACCGTGATCGGGGCGGTCAGCCGCCTCGAGATCTGGGACAGCGCCGCGTGGCAGCGCTACCAGGACGAGCACGAGGCGGACTACGCCGAGGCACAGCAGGAGGTGCTGCCCGGGGTCTTCTGATCCCTGGCGGCCGCCACGACACGCACGACCCAGCACAGCACGACACGCACGACACGCACGACCCAGTCCGACGCCGAGGGCCGGCGTCACCCGGGTGCCGTGAGGCCCCGGCCCGCAGGGCGACCGCCCTGGCGCACTTCCCCGGCGCCAGGTCCGTCGCTCTGCGGACCGGGACGTGACGGCATCCGGCCCGCAACCGTCAAGTCGGTGGAGGTCAGGCGTGGCGCCCAGCGCGCAGGACGGCGAGGCCGGCGGGCCACCCGGGCACCCGCCGCACGTCCCCGTCCTCCTCGGTCGGGTGCTCTCCCTGTTCGCCCCCGCCCTCGACCGGCCCGACGCCGTCGTCGTCGACGCGACCCTGGGTGCGGGCGGGCACTCCGCCGCGCTCCTCTCGCAGCACTCGGATCTCACTCTCGTGGGTCTGGACCGCGACCCTGCCGCACTGCGGCTGGCCGGGGAGCGCCTCGCGCCGCAGGCCGAACGGGTCCACCTCGTCCAGGCGGTGTTCGACGCGCTGCCCGAGGTACTCGACGAGCTCGACCTCGGACCTGTCCACGGCGTGCTGTTCGACCTCGGTGTCTCCTCGATGCAGCTCGACGAACAGGCGCGGGGTTTCTCCTACGCGCGCGACGCGCCGCTCGACATGCGCATGGACCCAGGCGCCGGACTGACCGCGGCCGACGTCCTCAACACCTACGCCCCCGGGGACCTGGTGCGCGTGCTCCACGAGTACGGAGAGGAACGCCAGGCCCGGCGCGTCGTCGAGGCCGTCGTGCGCGCCCGGCGACGGGCTCCGTTGCGCACCAGCGCGGAGCTCGTCGCCCTTCTCGATGAGGCGCTGCCCGCCGCGACGCGCCGGACCGGCGGCAACCCCGCGAAACGCACGTTCCAGGCGCTGCGGATCGAGGTCAACGGCGAGCTCGACGCCGTGGCCGCCGCGGTCCCCGCCGCCGTGGACGCCCTCGCGGTGGGCGGGCGTGTGGTCGTCCTGAGCTACCAGTCGCTGGAGGACCGCATCGTCAAGCGGGCCCTCGCGGCGTACGCCCGCTCCAGCGCGCCCCCCGACATGCCGGTCCTACGACCCGAGGACGAGCCGGAGGTGACGCTGCTGGTGCGCGGAGCCGGTCGGGCCGACGACGACGAGATCGCCGCGAACCTCCGGGCGGCGTCGGTACGCCTGCGCGCCGCGGAACGCGTACGGGCCGCGTGAACGAGGTGACCGGATGAACCGGTCGAGCCGCCGGAACTCAGAACACCGCACGAGCAGGGAGGCCGCATGACCGACACCATGGCTCCGCCCGCGGCCCGTCCCGAGTGCTCGCGCGGGGCGTCGCCGCGGGCGACCGACCGCACCCGCGCCCCCCGCGTCCGTGCCACGGCGTCGGCTCCGGCCCACGCCGGCCGCACGGGCGGCACCGCCCCGTTCGTCCTGTTGATCATGGTACTGCTGGCGTCGGGTCTGGTGGCGACGCTGTGGCTCTCCACCGCCGCAGCCGCCGACTCCTACCGCCTCGAGGGCGCGCGCACCGGCGCGCGCGACCTGTCCGAGCAGGCCGAGCACCTGCGCCGCGACGTCGAGGCGATGCAGTCCGCGCCGTCCGTGGCGGCGGGAGCCGCGCGCATCGGCATGGTGCCCGGGGGCACGCCCTCCGTGCTCCTCGTTCGCCCCGACGGATCGACGCAGCTCGTCGGGGCGCCGACGCCCGCTTCCGCGGCCCCGCCGGGACCCGCAACGACCGTCGTGTCCCGGCCCGCCCCGGCGTCGCCCACCCCGACGTCGCCAGCGACTCCAGCGGCCGGCACGACGGGAGCGGTCACTGCCGTGGCCGGGGACCCGGAGGGCCCCCGATGACGCGTCCCGCCACGCTCGCGCGGCCACCGTCGCGGCGTCCCGCGGCCCGACCCGCCACGCGTCCGGACCTCCGCTCCGGACCGCGTCGCCCGCTCGGGCCCCCGCCACGCCCGCCGCGTCGGTCCAGCGGGCGCTCCCGGCCGCCGGACCCGCGGCGTCGCCTCCGCATCGGGCGCATCCTGATGGTGCTGCTCCTCGTGGTCGCGGTGGCCAAGCTCGTGGAGGTGCAGGGTCTGAGGGCCGGTGATCTCTCCGCGGACGCGGCGAAGCAGCGCACGAGCCGGCTCGTCGTCCCCGCCGAGCGCGGCGCCCTGCTCGACCGCGCGGGGACCCCGCTGGCCTTCAGCGTCGAGGCGAAGGCGCTCGTCGCGAACCCGCGCCGGATCACCGCCGACTGGTCGGCCCCCGAGATCCGTACGACGCCCGGCGCGCCCACCCCCGAGGAGCGCAAGGCGGCCATTGCGGCGGGGATCGGCTCGCTACTGCACGTCGACCCCCTGCCGATCTCCGCGGCCCTGACCAGCGACCGCAGCTACGTGGTCCTCGCCCCGCTCGTCGAGCCCGCGGCCGCCCGCGCGGCCCGCGAGGCGTTCCCCGAGATCGCCGCCGAGGATCGGGAGTCACGCCAGTACCCGGCGGGCAACGTCGGGACGGACGTGGTGGGCACGGCGTCGTGGAGCATGGACCGTCGCAAGATCACCGGCAACGTCGGGCTGGAGAGCTCCCTCGACTCCACCCTCGCCGGGACCGACGGCTTCCGCGTGGTGGACACCGCCGAGGGCAGCGACGCGGTGATCCCCGGCTCGACCCGCGCCGAGAAGCCCGCCCAGGCCGGGCGGGACGTCGTGCTCACCCTCGACGCCGACCTGCAGTACACCGTCCAGCAGAGGCTCTCCGCCTACGTCGCGCGGACCGCGGCGAAGAGCGGCAGCGCGGTCGTCCTCGACGCCGCGAGCGGCCAGGTCCTCTCCCTGGCCAACGCGGGTCCCGGCGGAGCACCGACCGACGGCGACGCCGCGGTGACGACGCCGTTCGAACCGGGGTCGGTGAACAAGGTCGTCACCATGGCGGGGGCGCTGGAGGCCGGCCTGATCCGCCCCGAGGACGTCCTCACCGTGCCGGGGAGCATCCGCGTCGCCGACCGCACGGTGAACGACGCCTGGGTGCACGGCAACCTGCGGTTGACGCTCAACGGGGTCCTGGGCAAGTCGTCGAACGTCGGCACCCTCATGACCGCCCAACGACTCGGCCCCGACCGCTTCGCCGCGATGCTCTCCGGACTCGGGATCGGGACGCGGACCGGTGTCGAGCTGCCCGGCGAGAGCGCCGGCTCGGTGCCCGCGCGGGCCGACTGGTCGGGCTCGACGTTCGGCAACCTGCCCATCGGTCAGGGCCTGTCGATGACGACCCTGCAGATGGCGAGCATGTACCAGACAGTGGCCAACGATGGGGTGCGCATCCCGCCACGGGTGGTGGCCGCGGAGCTCGGGCCGGACGGGGTGCGGGTGCCCACGACGGCGCCCGAGCCGGTCCGTGCGATGTCGCCGCAGACCGCCGCGACGCTGCGCGAGATGCTGCAATCGGTGACCCAGACCGGGAAGGGTCCCGACCGGGGCACCGGCCCGGCCGCCGCGATGCCCGGCTACCCGGTGGCCGGCAAGACGGGGACCGCGCAGCAGGTCGATCCGGCGTGCGGCTGCTACGCCCGCTCCACCTACTGGATCACCTTCGCCGGCATGTTCCCGGCCGCGAACCCGCGCTACGTCGTGGCCCTCATGCTCGACGCCCCGCCCGGCGGCGACTCCGCGGCACCGCTGTTCCACGACATCAGCAGCTACCTCACCCAGCACGGACAGGTCCCGGTCTCGACGGCACCGCCGCGGGTCGTCCCGCTGCAGCTGCCGTGACCGGGACGACCGGCCGACCCCGTCCGGAGACGTACCGTCCCGCCGGGTCCGCGGACCGGTTGAGTAGCCTTCGCGACCGTGCCCGCCGCCACGTCTCGGACCCTCGACGACGCCGGTCGCCGAGACGTCGACGAGCGCGGCGGACCCGGCCCGGCCGGGCCGGCGGCCGCCGCGATGCGCCCCCGCACGGTCGTCCCGCAGCCGCTGGAGGCAGTGGCCGACCGGATCACCGAGACCGTCGGTGCCGCCTCCGTGGGGGTCCCCGCGCTGCGTGACTCCGCGTCGCCCCTGGTCGGCGGGGTCACGCTGCGGGCCCAGGAGACCCGGCGTGGGGACCTGTTCGCGGCGCTGCCGGGTGCACATGCGCACGGCGCCGACCACGCGGCGACCGCGCTCGCGCAGGGCGCCGCCGCCGTCCTCACCGACGCCGCCGGGGCCGCCCGGCCCGCCGTGCGCGACGCGGGCGTGCCCGTGCTCGTCCACGACGACCCGCGGGCCGCGCTCGGCCCCGCCTCGGCCCTCGTCTACGGTGATCCGTCGACCCGACCGGGGGGCGTCGGCGTCCTGGGCGTGACCGGCACCAGCGGCAAGACCACGACGGTGTACCTGCTCGAGGCCGCCCTCGCGGCGGCCGGGGCGACCACGGGGCTGATCGGGACGATCGAGACCCGGATCGGCGGCGAGCGGGCGCCCAGCGCGTTCACCACCCCCGAGGCCCCCGACCTCCAGGCCCTGCTCGCGGTGATGGTCGAGCGCGGGGTCAGCCACGCGGCGATGGAGGTCTCCAGCCACGCGCTCGCGCTGGAGCGGGTCGCGGGGACCCGGTTCGCCGTCGGCGCCTTCACCAACCTCTCGCCCGAGCACCTGGACTTCCACGCGGACATGGAGGCCTACTTCGCGGCGAAGGCCCGGCTCTTCGACGGGCGCGCGGCGGCCGAGGTGGTGTGCGCCGACGCCCGGTGGGGACGCCGACTGGTCACCGACGGCACCGTCACCGTGGCCCCGGACCTCGGCGCGCCCGATCTCAAGGTCTCTGATCCGACGGGGACGGCCACCGACTGGCGGGCCGCGGACGTCGTCGCCCACCCGGACGGGACCCAGACCTTCCGGGCCCTCGGTCCCGGGGTCGCGCTCCCCGTGACGCTGCATCTCCCGGGCGCCTTCAACGTCGTCAACGCCCTGCTCGCCCTCGCGTGCGGGACCGCCGCGGGGTTCGATCCCGGCCTGCTCGCGGGCGGGCTCGCGACGGTGCGGGTGCCGGGGCGGATGCAGCGGATCGAGGCCGGGCAGGACTTCCTCGCCGTCGTGGACTACGCCCACAAGCCGGCCGCGGTCGGGGCGCTGCTCACCGCCCTGCGTACCCAGGCCCGGGGTCCCCGGGCGCGCGGACGCGTGCTCACCGTCCTCGGGTGCGGCGGTGACCGCGACCGCGCCAAGCGCCCCGTCATGGGTCGCCTCGCCGCGGAGCTCTCCGACGCGCTGTGGGTCACCGACGACAACCCCCGGTCCGAGAACCCGGCGACGATCCGCGCGGCGGTGCTGGAGGGTGCCCGAGCGGTGCCCGACGAGCACCGCGCCGAGATCCACGAGCAGGGCGACCGGCGCGCCGCGATCGGCGAGGCGGTGGCCGCGGCCCGGCCCGGGGACGTCGTGGCGGTGGCGGGCAAGGGCCACGAGACGGGGCAGAAGGTCGGGGACACGACGCTCCCCTTCTCCGACGCCGACGAGGTCCGGGGGGCGCTCGACCGCGTACTCGGCGGCGGTCGCCGGTGATCGAGATGACCCTCGCCGAGATCGCCCGAGTCGTCGGCGGCCGCCTTCACCGCAGCGACGGCTCCGAGCGCGTCACCGGCTCGGTGGAGTTCGACAGCCGCGCGGTCACCGCGGGCGGGCTGTTCGTCGCGCTGCCGGGGGAGCGGGTCGACGGGCACGCCTTCGCCGACGCCGCGTACGCCGCCGGGGCCACGGCGCTGCTCGCGTCCCGCGAGGTGGACGGGCCCGCCGTGCTCGTCGACCCGGTTGTCGACCCCGTGACCGGTGCCGGCTCGAACTCCTACGTGCTCGCCGCCGACCGGGGCGGCGCGGGGGTCTCGGTCCTGGCCGCGCTCGCGCGGCTCGCCCGCCACGTCGTGGACCACGTGGTGGCCGCGTCCGGTACGACCGTCGTCGGGATCACCGGCTCGTCGGGAAAGACCTCCACCAAGGACCTCGTCGCCGGGCTGCTCGAGCGGACCGGACCGACCGTCGCGCCCCCGGGATCGTTCAACAACGAGCTCGGCCACCCGTGGAGCGTGCTGCGGGTCACCGGGGCCACCCGCCACCTCGTCTGCGAGCTCTCCGCGCGCGGGCCGGGGCACGTGGCCGCGCTGTGCCGGGTGGCCCCGCCGCGGATCGGGGCGGTGCTCAACGTCGGCTCGGCGCACCTCGGGGAGTTCGGGTCGCGCGAAGCGATCGCCCGGGCCAAGGGCGAGCTCGTCGAGGCGCTGCCCGCCGCGGCCGAGGGCGGCGTCGCTGTGCTGGGGGCCGACGACCCCGTCCTCGCCGCGATGTCCGCCCGCACCGCCGCCCGCGTCGTGCACGCCGGGCGCGCGCCGCACGCCGACGTCCGCGCGGTCGAGGAGTCCCTCGACGCCCAGGGTCGCGCCGCGTTCCGGCTGGTGACCCCGGCCGGCGACGTACCGGTGCGGCTCGCGGTGCGCGGCGCCCACCAGGTCGACAACGCCCTGGTCGCGGCGGCGGTCGCGGGGGAGGTCGGGATGGATCTCGCCGGGATCGCCGACGGCCTCGCCGCCGCGCGTCCGCGCAGCCCCTGGCGCATGGAGGTCGTCGAGCGCCCGGACGGGGTCCGCGTGGTCAACGATGCCTACAACGCCAACCCCGAGTCGATGGCCGCGGCGCTCGCCACCCTCGGCGCGATGTCGGGCCGCCGTACCGCCGTGCTCGGCGTGATGGGTGAGCTCGGCGACGACGCCGCGCACGCCCACGCCGAGGTCGGACGCCTCGCCGCCCGCTCCGGCGTCGACCACCTCGTCGTCGTCGGCGAGGGGGCCCGCGGGATGCACGACGCGGCCCGCTCCGCCGGCGTCGCCACCGACCTCGTCGCCGACGCCGACGCGGCGTCGGACCTCGTCGCGAGCCTGCTCGCCCCGGGGGACGTCGTGCTGGTCAAGGCGTCCCGCGCGGCGGGCCTGGAGCGGGTGGCCGAGGCGCTGGCCACCGCCACGGCAGGAGGAACCCGATGAGGGGTGTGCTCGTGGCGGCCGGCGTCGCGCTGGCCGTGTCGATCCTGCTCACGCCCTACGTGATCCGGTTGTTCATCAGACAGGGGTTCGGCCAGGAGATCCGCGAGGAAGGACCGCAGAGCCACCAGGGCAAGCGCGGCACCCCGACCATGGGCGGCGTCGCCATCCTCGTCGCGGTGTGGGCGGGCTACCTGGTCTCGCACCTCGTCGCCGACGAGCCGATCTCGGCGTCCGCGCTCCTGGTGCTGATGCTCATGACCTCGCTGGGCGTTGTCGGGTTTCTCGACGACTTCATCAAGATCCGGCGGCAGCGCAACCTCGGGCTGAACAAGACGGCCAAGCTCGTCGGGCAGTTCGTCACCGCGGTGATCTTCGGAATCCTCGCGCTGAACTTCGCCGACGAACAGGGCCTCACCCCGGCGTCGCCGAATCTGTCGTTCGTGCGCGACATCGCCGTGATCTCGCTGGGTGCGGTCGGCTTCGTCGTCTTCTGCTACCTCATCGTGACCGCCTGGTCGAACGCGGTGAACCTCACCGACGGGCTCGACGGGCTGGCCGCCGGGACGTCGGCGATGGTCCTGGCGACCTATCTCATCGTGTCGTTCTGGCAGTTCCGCAACGCCTGCGGCGTGCAGATCGAGGCCGGCTGCTACCAGGTGCGCGACCCGCTCGACATCGCCCTCGTGGCGGCCGCTGCCATGGGCGCCTGCATCGGGTTCCTGTGGTGGAACGCCGCCCCCGCCCGGATCTTCATGGGCGACACCGGGTCGCTCGCGCTCGGTGGCCTGTTCGCGGGCCTGTCCATGGTCACCCGCACCGAGTTGCTGCTCGTGGTGCTCGGCGGCGTCTTCGTGATCGAGGCACTGTCGGTGGTGCTGCAGGTGGCGGTGTTCCGCACGACGCGGCGCCGCCCGTTCCGGATGGCGCCGTTCCACCACCACTTCGAGCTCGCCGGGTGGGCCGAGACCACCGTGATCATCCGGTTCTGGTTGCTCGCGGCGATCTGCTGTGCCCTCGGGCTCGGCCTGTTCTACAGCGAGTGGCTCACGGCCTCCGGTGGCTGAGAGGGTGCCGCGGGAGGCGCGTGCGGGGGTGCCCCACGTCCTCGTCGCGGGTGCCCGGCGCACCGGCGCGTCCGTGGTGGATCTCCTGCTCTCGCTCGGGGTGGGGGTGTCGGTCGCCGACGCCGACCCGACGCAGCTCGGGACCCTGGCCGACCGCGACGTCGCGCTCACCACCGATCTCACAACGCTGCCCGGAGGCTGCGACCTCGTCGTCGCCAGCCCCGGGTTCCGCCCCGACTCGCCGCTGGCCGCGGCCGCGGCGGCGGCGGGTGTCGAGATGATCGGTGAGCCCGAGCTGGCGTGGCGCCTCGGGGACGACCCGCGGGTGTGTCCCGCCGGTCCGCCGCGCTGGCTCGCGATCACGGGCACCAACGGCAAGACCACCACCACGGGGATGCTCGAGGCGATCCTGCGCGTCGCCGGACAGGACGCCGTGGCGTGCGGCAACATCGGGCTCCCGGTGATCGACGCGCTGGCGGCCGGGCACCGGGTGCTCGCCGTCGAGCTCTCCAGCTTCCAGCTGCACTGGTCGCCGTCGGTGCGCCCGTTCGCGGGCGCGGTGCTGAACGTCGCGGCCGACCATCTCGACTGGCACGGGTCGATGACCGCCTATGCGGGCGCGAAGGCGCGCGTGCTGCGCGGTGCGGTCGCGGTCGCCGGCCTCGACGACCCGACCGCGGCGGCCCTGCTCGCCGACGCCCCGGCCGCCCGCCGGGTCGGGTTCATCCTCGGCGAGCCCGGGCCGGGCGAGTTCGGCGTGCTCGACGGGCGCCTCGTGGACCGCACCGGCCCGGAGCCGGTGGTGCTGGCCGCCGTCGCCGACGTCCTGCCCCCCGGCCCGCCCGGCGTGGCGAACGCGCTGGCCGCGGCGGCGTTGGCCCGCGCCCACGGTGTCGGGGCCGAGGCGGTCGCGGGCGGGCTGCGCACCTACGTCCCCGGGGGGCACCGTGGCGCCGTCGTCGCCGAGGCGAACGGTGTGCGCTGGGTCGACGACTCCAAGGCCACCAACCCCCACGCCGCCGCGGCCTCCCTGGCCGCCCACCCGCGTGTGGTGTGGGTGGCGGGTGGCCTGCTCAAGGGGGCGGACGTGGACGACCTCGTGATCGCGCACCGCGACCGGCTCGCCGGGGTGGTCGTGCTCGGCGCCGACCGGGCCCGGATCGCGGAGGCTCTCGCGCGACACGCGCCGCAGGTCCCCGTCGTCGACGCCGGGGGGAGTGACCATGAGCCGGTGACCCCCGTTCCGAGCGGCCCCGGCCCGATGGTGGGCGTCGTGCGCGCCGCCGCGCGCCTGGCCCGGCCCGGCGACGTCGTCCTGCTCGCCCCCGCCGCGGCCTCGATGGACATGTTCCGGGACTACGCCGAGCGCGGGGACGCGTTCGGGGCCGCCGCGCGGGCCGTCGCCGCCGCCGGGACGCGCAGCGCAGCGGAGCCGGACCCTGGGACCGGGGATCCCGCCCTGGACGCCGGAACCGTGGGGGACGCCGGCGAAGACGAAGGACCGACCGGGCCGGCCGTCCTGTGAGCGGCCCGGCACGCGCCGACCGGTCCACGCGCCCCGAGGGCAGGGCGTTCGCGGTGTCGGCGTGGCTGGCCCGCCCCCTGACCTCGCTGCACCTGGTCCTCGCGGTATTCGGCCTGCTCACGGCGCTGGGTCTGGTCATGGTGCTCTCGGCGTCGTCGGTCAACGCCTACGCCGCCGGCGGCTCGTCCTACGCGGTGTTCTTCCGCCAGCTCGCTTTCGCCGCCCTCGGAGCGGTGCTCTTCTGGGTCGGGCTGCGGGTGCCGCCCCGGCGGTGGCGCGCAATGAGCCCGTGGCTGCTGGCCGGATGCCTCGTCCTGTTGGTGCTGGTCCTCGTGCCCGGTCTTGGGGCGGAGGTCAACGGATCGCGCAGCTGGCTCCGCGTCGCCGGCGTCTCGCTGCAGCCCTCGGAGCTCACGAAGGTGGCGCTCGCGCTGTGGGGCGCCCACGTGCTGGCCCGCCACCGGCCCGCACCCCGACGCTGGCGCCAGGCGGTGCTGCCGCTCGTGCCGGTGGCGCTCGGCATCTTCGCGCTCGTGGTCCTGCAGCCCGACCTCGGTACCACGATCTCGCTCATGATCGTCGTCGCGGCCCTGCTGTGGTTCGCCTGCGCGCCCCTGGGGCTGATGGCCCTGCTCTCCACCCTCGGAGTGCTCGGCGCGGTCGTGCTCGGCGTCGTCGCCTCGTACCGGCAGAGCCGCATCACCGCGTTCCTCGACCCCAACTCCGTCGACCCGCTCGGGCCGGGCTACCAGGCCCGGCAGGCCCTGTACTCGCTGGCCGACGGCGGCCTCTTCGGATCCGGGCTCGGGCAGGGTCGGGCGAAGTGGAGCTACCTGCCCAACGCCGACAACGACTTCATCTTCGCGATCATCGGCGAGGAGCTGGGCTTCCTCGGTGCGCTCGCGGTGATCGCCCTGTTCGCCACCCTCGCCTACACGGGTCTGCGGATCGCCGTCCGCAACTCCGACCCCTGGATCCGCATCGTCTCCGCGACCCTGTCGGTGTGGCTGGTGGCCCAGGCGGCGATCAACATCGGCTACGTCGTCGGTCTGCTGCCGGTCACCGGCATCCCCTTGCCGCTGGTCTCCTCCGGAGGTACCTCGCTCGCGCTCGCCCTGTTCTCCGGCGGCCTGCTCGCCAACTTCGCGCGCCACGAGACCGAGGCCTCGGCCCTGCTGCGCACCGAGGGGCAGGGCACGTTCGCCCGCGCGCTCGGGCTCGGGATCCCGGTCCGCACCCGCTCCGCCGCGCCCGCACCACGCGCCGGGTCGGCGCCGTCATCCCCGGTCGCGCGGGCCGCCCGGGCGTCGCGCCGATGAGCCCGACGAACCCGCTGTCGGTCGTCGTCGCCGGGGGCGGCACCGCGGGCCACGTCGAGCCTGCGCTGGCCCTGGCCGACGCCGTCCGCCGGTTGCGTCCCGACGCCCGGATCACCGCGCTGGGCACCACCCGTGGCCTGGAGACGACGCTGGTCCCGGCCCGCGGCTATCCGCTCGAGCTGATCCCGCCGGTCCCGTTGCCCCGCACGCCCGGCGTTGACCTCGCGAAGCTGCCCTACCGCGTCGTGCGGTCGACGCACCGGGCCCGGCAGGTGCTGCGCGCGGTGGAGGCCGACGTCGTCGTGGGGTTCGGCGGCTACGTCGCGCTCCCGGCCTACCTCGCCGCCGCGTCCCTGCGTCGATCCGCGGGCGGCCTGCCGATCGTGGTGCACGAGGCCAACGCCCGCGCCGGCGTCGCCAACCGGGTCGGCGCGCGCTTCGCCCGGGTCGTGGCCGCCGCCGTACCCGGCAGCGGACTGGACGCCGCGGTCATCGGCATCCCGCTGCGCCGCGCGATCACCGGCCTGGACCGGGTCGGTCTCCGGGCGGAGGCCCGCGCGCACTTCGGCCTCGACCCGCGGGCATCGACGCTGCTGGTCACCGGCGGTTCGCAGGGTGCCCAGAGCCTCAACACCGCCGCCTCCGGCGCGGCCGCGGACCTCGCCGCGGCCGGCGTCGGCGTGCTGCACGCCCACGGCCCGAAGAACACGGTCACCGTGCACCCCGCCGGTGGCGGACCGCCCTACGTCGCCGTGCCCTACATCGAGCGCATGGACCTCGCCTACGCCGCCGCCGACCTCGCGGTGTGCCGGGCCGGGGCGATGACCGTCGCCGAGGTGTCGGGGGTGGGCCTGCCCGCGGTCTACGTCCCGCTGCCGCACGGCAACGGCGAGCAGGAGCTCAACGCCCGGCCCGTGATCGAGCACGGGGGAGGCCTGCTCGTCGCCGACGCGGACCTCACCCCTGCGCGGCTCGTGGGGCTCGTCGTGCCGCTGCTCACCGACGCCGATCGGCTGACGGCGATGAGCCGCGCGGCCCGGGGTACGGGCCACGCCGACGCGGACGAGACACTGGCCCGCATGGTGCTTGAGACGGTCGCCGTCCGCCCCGAGGGCAGGGCCGCGCCGTGACCGATCCGGTGATGGCGCACGGGGAGCAGATCGTCGTCCCCGAGCTGCCGCGACTGCTCTCCCGGGTGCACTTCATCGGCGCCGGGGGCGCGGCGATGAGCGGGATCGCGCGGATCCTGCTCGCCCGCGGCGCGATGGTGTCGGGCTCGGACGCGAAGGACTCGCGCGCGCTGCTCGCGCTGCGGGCCCTCGGTGCCGAGGTCACCGTCGGGCACGACGCGCACAACCTCGACCTGCTGCCCGGGGGGCCGACCGCCCTCGTCACGACCAAGGCCGTGCACCAGGCGAACCCCGACAACCCCGAGCTGCTCGAGGCTGCCGCACGCGGCGTGCCCGTCCTCCACCGTTCCGCCGTGCTCGCCGAGCTGATGGCCGACCACCGCGCGGCGTGCGTCTCGGGCAGCGCGGGCAAGACGTCGACGACGTCGATGCTGGTGGTGGCTCTGCAGGCCTGCGGAACCGACCCGTCGTTCATGATCGGCGGGGACCTCATGGCCTCCGGGTCGAGCGCGCACCACGGTCACGGCGAGGTGTTCGTGGCCGAGGCCGACGAGAGCGACGGATCCTTTCTGGCCTACAGCCCGGCGGTCGCCGTCGTGACCAACGTCGAGCCCGACCACCTCGACCACCACGGTACCGTCGAGGCGTACGTGGCCGTCTTCGACGCGTTCGCCGGGCGGATCGAACCGGGGGGCGCGCTCGTCGTCTGCGCCGACGACCCGGGCTCCGCCGCGCTGGGGGACCGGGCGTCGACCGCGGGGATCCGGGTCCGCCGCTACGGGCGCGCCGCGACCGGCCCCGACGACCTGACGCTGCTCGACTACCGCGCCGAGGGACCGAACGGCGTGCTCGCGCTCGCGATCAGCGGCGAGCGGCACGAGCTGCATCTGCGCGTCGCGGGGGAGCACCAGGCGCTCAACGCCTGCGCGGCGCTGCTCGCCGGGCTCGACGTCGGAGCCCCCATCGACGCGCTGCTGCGTGGGCTCGCCGGGTTCACCGGCGTCCACCGCCGTTTCGAGCTGCGGGGGCAGGCCGCCGGGGTGCGCGTGTACGACGACTACGCCCACGCCCCGACGAAGGTCGCCGCCCAGCTCCGAGCGGCACGCCCCGTGCTCGGCGACGGGGGGCGGCTCCTCGTCGCCTTCCAGCCGCACCTGTACTCCCGCACCCGCGACTTCGCCGCCGAGTTCGGCGCGGCGCTGTCGTTGGCCGACGTGGTGGTGGTGCTCGACGTCTACGGCGCTCGGGAGGAGCCCGAGCCGGGGATCAACGGGGCGCTCATCACCGCCCACGTCGACCTGCCCGAGGGCTGCGTGTTCCACGAGCCGTCCTGGGGACGGGTGCCCGCCCTGCTCGCCGACCTCGCCCGCCCCGGCGACCTCGTCGTCACCATGGGGGCGGGCGACGTCACCGTCCTCGGTCCCGAGGTGCTCGCGGAGCTGGCACGCCGAGCGGACGCCGAGCTCGGCCCCGACGCCCCCACGTCCGGCTCGTCCCGGACCTGAGCCCCATGCCGACCGAGCGCCGCGCGCCGGACCGTCGCCCGGCGGGCCGGGGGTCGGCGCGTCGTGGCGGGCCGGGCGCACGGCCCCGGCAGCGGCGCTCCGTGCGTCGGCGCGGGCTGGCCGCCCTCGTCGTGATCCTGCTCGCGGCGGCGGTGTGGCTCGTCACCTTCTCGCCGGTGTTCGACGTCGCCGCGGTGGACGTCGCCGGTGCGTCATCGGAGACCGAACCGCTCGTGCGCGCGAGCGCGCAGGTGCCCGAGGGCTCGTCGCTGCTCTGGCTCGACACCGGCGAGGTCGCCGCCCGGGTGCTGACGCTGCCCCGCGTGGCCACCGTGGACGTGCGGCGCGCCCTGCCCGGCAGCGTCGTCGTCACCGTGGCCGAACGGGTTCCCGTCGCGGGGTTCCCCGCACCGGGAGGCACCGCCCTCGTCGACGACACCGGGCTCGTCTACCGCACCGTCGCGGCCCCACCCGACGGGGTGCCGCTGCTGAGCGTGGGACCGTCGCCGCGCCCCTCGCCCGCCGACGCGACCACTGTCGCCGCCGTCGAGATCCTCACCTCGCTGCCTCCGACCCTGCGCTCCCGGGTCTCGACGGTGCGGGCCGCGAGCCCGTACGACGTGGCGTTCACCTTCACCGGCGGGACCGAGGTGCGCTGGGGTGACAACGCCAGCAACGACACCAAGGCGGCCGTTCTCACCGCCCTGCTGACCCGGCCCGGCAGGGTCTACGACGTGTCCAGCCCGGAGCTCGCGGTCGTCTCCTGAACAGGAGCGCCCACGTCAGCGCGGCGGGTCCGACCCTCGTCGATCATGACCGGTGCGGCGGCTGCGCGCCGTGCCCGCACCGGTCGGCATCCGGCCAGGTCCTCACTCGGAGTGACGGCGTGTCGTTGTCGGCGAGGGGCCGCACGCACGCTCGGTCGGAGCGGTGCACCCAGTCGTGGGTCCCGTGTTCACGCTGGTCGGTGACGCGCGGCGATCGTTTCCGGCACCTGCCATGTTCACTCGACCCGGCATCACTCACGCGCGCCCCTCGTGTCTCGCTTGACCCACCTCGTCACGCACCGTTTCCTCAGGAACGACCCGGAACGTGAGACCGAGCGGCCGCCGTGACCGCTCGCCGAGCCGGGGTCGGAGGAGTCCTCGCATGGCCAACTGGTCCTGGGTCCGGCGCCGCGCGCGTGTCCGGCTCGTCGTAGCGCTCGTGGGTGCCGCGCTCGCTGCGACGGTGACCGGTGGCGGGCTGCTCGCTCCGGACGCCCGGGCCCTCCCGAACGAGGAGACCTGGGCGGCGGAGCTGTCGGTGGCCGGCGGCGACGACACCAACGTCATCGCCGCGAACGGGGCCATCCGCCTCGGGACGGGCAACGACCGCCCGCTCAGCGCCCGCTCCCCGCAGGCCCAGGGTGAGCTGCTGCTCCCGCCCCGGCGACCGGCGGCGGCCACGACCCGCGTCGCGGCCATGGTGACCGCAGACGTCCCCCCGGGGGCGTCGGTCGAGGTGGACGTCCGCGGGACCCGCAGCGACGGGTCGTGGGGCGAGTGGACCCCGAGCACCCCGAGCGCCCCCGCGATGCTCGGCGAGGCGGCGGTCGACGTACAGGTCCGGCTCACCCTCACCGCCGGCCAGTTCGGGGCGAGCCCCTCGGTCCAGCGTGTGCTGCTCGACGCCGACCGAGCGGCCACCTCCACCCCGCCGACCTCCGGGACCACTCCGAGCACCACCACGCCCGGTACCACCAGCCCGAGCACCACCAGCCCGAGCACCACCAGCCCGAGCACCACCAGCCCGAGCACCACCAGCCCGAGCACCACCACGCCCGGTACCACCAGCCCGAGCACCACCAGCCCGAGCACCACCAGCCCGAGCACCACCAGCCCGAGCACCACCAGCCCGAGCACCACCAGCCCGAGCACGACCAGCTCGCTGGTCGCGCCCGTCGGCCCGCTGCTCTCGCCCCCGTTCCAGTCGCGCGTCTTCGCCAGCCGGGTCGGTCTGGTGGGCAACGCGACGGCCAACGGGCACGTCGTCACACCCCGCGACCGCTTCGTCGCGCTGCCCTCGGGACGCGTCCGCGCCCCCCGCGACACCGGCGACTACACCGTGCAGGTCTGCAACGCCACGCGCTGCGCCTGGGCGCCGGTGTGGGACGTGGGTCCCTGGAACATCCGGGACGACTACTGGAACTCGCAGCAGGTCCGGGAGAACTGGGGCGTCCTCGCTCAGGGACTCCCGATGGCCCAGGCGGCCTACCAGGGCAACTTCAACGTCGGGCGCGACGGGTTCGGCCGCACGATCAGCAACCCGGCCGGGATCGACCTCGCCGACGGCACCTTCTGGGACGACCTCGGCATGAACGGAAACGGCTGGGTCACCGTCTCCTACCTCTGGACCGGTCGGGGTCCCGCCGGTATCGCCCGGCCCGGGACGGCCCCGATGGTCCCCGCCCGCAACGCCCCGACGTCCACCGGCGCGCAGGTGGGCACCGTCGCCCCGACCGCGCGGGTGTTCGTCACGTGCTCGGCGACCGGCGAGACCCAGAGCGGCACCCAGGGCACGAGCAACCAGTGGTTGCGGATCGCCCCCACCATGTTCGTCCCCGCAGCCCAGGTGGAGGCTCCTCGTGTCGCGGCCTGCTGATCCCCTCCTCCGACGACCGGGTGTGCGTCGCATGCTGCTCGGCGGCTCGGTCGCCCTGGTGGTCGCGCTCGGTCTCCCCGCGGTCGCCCTCGCCCTCCCGACGGGGGAGACGTGGGGCGCGGAGCTCGCGATCGCCGGCGGCGACGACGAGAACGTCGCACTGGTCAACGGGGCGGTGCGCCTCGTCGACCCCTCGACGGCGACCCGACGCTCCACCGGCGTGCTCATGCTGGCGCCGCGGCGACCGGCGGCAGCGACCAACGCGGTGACCGCCGACCTCACTGCGGACCTCCCGCCGGGCACCGCCGTCGGGGTCGATGTCCGCGGAATCCGCTCCGACGGGACCTGGAGCGACTGGGTCGCCGCCGGCGCCACCGCCGGGCCGCCGGCCGTGCTGCCCGAGACCACCAACGAGGTGCAGGTCCGCCTCCGCCTCCTCGGCGGGCCGGGGCTGGTCAGCCCGGCGGTCCTCCGGCTGTGGCTGGCCACCTCGGTCTCCCGCACGGCCCCGTCGGCGGCGGCACCGTCCCCCATCCCTCCCACCACGACCCCCCCACGCACGACGCCGCCCGCGGCTCCCACCACCACGCCGCCCACAGCCTCCGCGCCGCCGGTGGGGTCGACGGTGGTGTCGACGATGGTGCCGATCGTCCCGACGGAGCGGCCGGGCCCGGCCACGTCGACGTCGGCGACCGGGCCCGCCTCGGAGCTGCTCTGGTCGGCGGACGTGACGGCGCAGGGGCTCGGACGGTTCAAGGACACACCGCACAACATCGTCGGCGGCAAGGACGAGAAGCCAACGGTCGGCGTGGTTGATGCCTCGGGGTCGCCGGGCCGGAAGGCCGTCCGGATGACGATGCCCGCGGGCGGCACCCGTGCCGAGGTCGAGCCGAACGTGGCCAACCTCCTCGAGGGGCAGGACCGGTTCTTCCGGCTCTCGGTGCGGCTGGCGCCCGGGTTCCCGACCGACCCGCGCACGTTGGCAGGCCATCACTCAGTGGAAGAACGACGGGACGGGCTCGCCCCCGTTGGAGATCCGCGTGGAGGACGGGGCGTTCGTCCTCGGCGGGGGCTTCGGTCACCCCGGAGGGCCGAAGACGTTCCGCCTGCCGATCGGGGCCGCCCCGGTGAACCGCGTCGTCGACCTCATGGTGCACGTCCGGTTCTCCCGCGATCCGGCCCAGGGCGTCGTCGACGTGTGGACGGGCGGCCAGCAGGTGATCACCGCCTTCCACCCGCCGGGCGGGACCCTCTACCCGGGCGGGACGGGCTCGATGTTCAGCTACTGGAAGATCGGCATCTACCGCGACAGCGAGATCGTGGACCCCGCCGGCCTGGAGGTCTCCGACGCCCGCGTCGGCACCTCCGCCCGCTCGGTCACGGCCTCCCGGCCCTGATCGCCCGCCGCGCATCGGTGCGTCCGGGTCGGACACGCCCGGCGCGCCTGCTGGAAATGCCGTGGGGGCCCTGCCTACGGTCCGACTGTCACCGGAGATGACATAACTGTGAACCTCTACTCGAGGTCAAGAGTGTGCTCCCCGGAGAGGCCGGCCCACCCCAGCTGAAAGGCGGACGCCCGATGACGCCCCCGCACAACTACCTCGCCGTGATCAAGGTCGTCGGCATCGGTGGCGGCGGCGTCAACGCCGTCAACCGGATGATCGAGGTCGGCCTGAAGGGCGTCGAGTTCATCGCGGTGAACACCGACGCCCAGGCCCTGCTCATGTCCGACGCCGACGTCAAGCTCGACGTCGGCCGCGAGCTCACCCGCGGCCTCGGTGCCGGCGCTGCGCCCGACGTGGGACGCCGCGCCGCCGAGGACCATCGCGAGGAGATCGAGGAGGTCATCAAGGGCGCCGACATGGTCTTCGTGACCGCGGGGGAGGGCGGCGGCACCGGCACCGGTGGCGCGCCCGTCGTCGCAAGCATCGCCCGCAAGCTCGGCGCGCTCACCATCGGCGTCGTCACCCGGCCCTTCAGCTTCGAGGGGAAGCGACGCGCGACCCAGGCCGAGAACGGCATCCAGGAGCTGCGCAACGAGTGCGACACGCTCATCGTCATCCCCAACGACCGGCTCCTGCAGCTCGGTGACGTCGGCCTCTCACTGATGGACGCCTTCCGCTCCGCCGACGAGGTCCTGCTCTCCGGCGTCCAGGGGATCACCGACCTCATCACCACCCCGGGTCTGATCAACCTCGACTTCGCCGACGTCAAGAGCGTCATGTCCGGTGCGGGCAGCGCCCTCATGGGGATAGGAGCCGCGCGCGGTGACGGTCGCGCCGTCGAGGCCGCTGGGAAGGCCATCAACTCGCCGTTGCTCGAGGCCTCGATGGACGGTGCCTACGGCGTCCTGCTCTCCATCGCGGGAGGGTCCGACCTCGGACTGTTCGAGATCAACGAGGCGGCGACGCTCGTCCAGGAGGCCGCGCACCCCGACGCGAACATCATCTTCGGGACGGTCATCGACGACTCCCTGGGCGACGAGGTCCGCGTGACGGTCATCGCGGCCGGCTTCGACAGCGGGGCCCCCACCCACAAGAAGATCGAGCCCGCGCTGATCGCGTCGGGCTCGGGGGCCGGAGCGGGCGCCGGGTCGGCGACGGCGGTCGGGCAGGCCGGCCAGGTGCACCGTGCGGCCCCCTCGGTCCCGTCCGCCGCCCGCGGCCCGGCGGAGCCCGCCGCGCCCGTGGGGGGTCAGACGCCGGGCGAGCCCCAGACCCCGGCCCCCCGCGGCGCCCCCGCCACCGCCCCCACCCCGGCCGCGGCCGCGGCCGGAGTTCCCCACGGTTCGGTCCCCGCCGCCAACGGCTCGGGGCACGGCGCGAACAGCTCCGGACAGGGCGCCGGCGTCCGCACGCGGTCCGAGGAGGACGAGGTCGACGTCCCGTCGTTCATGCGATACTGAGACGTGCGCGTTCGACGTGTGCTGACCACCCGGGCGGGCGGTCGCTCCGCCGCGCCGTACGCGTCGTTCAACCTCGGCGACCACGTCGGGGACGACCCCTCGGCTGTCGCCGCCAACCGCGCTCGGCTCGCTCGGGGCATCGGGCTCGAGCCGGCACGGCTGGCGTGGATGAACCAGGTCCACGGCACCGAGGTCGGCGTCGTCGAGGGACCCCAGAACGGGGCGGTGCCCACCGCCGACGCCCTCGTCACCGAGCAGCCCCGGCTGGCGCTGGTGGTCGTCGTGGCCGACTGCGTGCCGGTCCTCCTGGCCGACCCGGAGGCGGGGGTCGTCGCGGCGGCGCACGCCGGCCGGGCCGGTGCCGCCGCCGGGGTGCTCCCGGCCGCGCTCGCGGCGATGGAGGGGCTCGGCGCGGAGCGCGGGCGCATCGACGTGCTGCTCGGACCGTCGGTATGCGGAGCCTGCTACGAGGTGCCCGCCGCGATGCGCGAGGAGGTCGACGCCGCCCTGCCCGGGAGCGCCGCCACCACCCGCGTCGGCACCCCGTCGCTCGACCTGCACGCGGGGCTGCGTCGCCAGCTGAGCGCGGCGGGGGTCCGCGCCGTGGACGCCGACACACGCTGCACCGTCGAGGACGACCAGCTCTACAGCCATCGCCGGGCCCGAGCGACCGGGCGCTTCGCTGCGGTCACGTGGTGGGAGTACGACCGCCCCAGCCGCCCGTGACCGGGCCGACCCCGGAGGAGGCCGGTCCCGGCCCGGGGTCCCGGGCGGCGGAGCTCGCCGACGCGCTCGACGCCGTGCGGGCGAGCATCGACGCCGCCGCGTACGACGCGGGCCGCGACCCCGCCGAGGTGTCCCTGGTGGCCGTCACCAAGAGCTGGCCCGCCTCCGACGCCGCGCATCTCGTCGACCTCGGCCTCGCCGCCTTCGGCGAGAACAAGGAGCAGGAGGGGGCGGCGAAGGCGGCCGAGCTCGCGGAGCTGCGTCCCACCGCGTCGGTCATGTGGCGGGTCGTCGGGCAGGTCCAGCGCCGTAAGTCCCGCTCGCTGGTCCGCTGGGCCGATGCCGTCGACAGCCTCGACTCCGTCCGGTTGGCCGACGCCCTCAACGCCGCGGTGGCCACGGCCGTCGAGGCGGAGGAGCGCGGCGGCCCGCTGCCGGTCCTGCTGCAGGTGAGCCTGGACGCCGACCCGGCGCGCGGGGGGGTGTCCCGGGAGGGGCTCGCCGCCCTCGCCGACCACGTCGCGGACCTGCCGGGCCTGCGCCTCGACGGACTGATGGCCGTGCTCCCGCGCCAGGTCGAGCCGCCGCGGGGCTTCGCCGATCTCGCCCGGCTCGCGGCGGGTCTGCGCGCCGACCACCCCACCGCGACCACCCTCTCCGCCGGCATGTCGGCGGATCTGCGCGTCGCCATCGCGCACGGATCAACCTGTGTGCGTGTCGGAACTTCGCTGCTCGGAGGGCGGTGAGCTAGCGTTCCGTGTGAGTGAATGACAGGCATGTAGTCCGCGCCGCACGGGGCCCGGTCGACGCGAATGGAAGGGCAGCCATGACCGCTCTGCACCGGGTGAAGGCGTACTTCGGCATGGTGCCGGTCGACGACCTGGACGCCTACGACGGCTACGAGGACCACCCGCGCTACCGCGATGCGGACCGCCGCGACACCGACCGCCGCTCGCGCTACGAGCGGGGGCACGAGTCCTACGAGACGCACGGGGCGCGCGGCCGCCGGGACCGCGAGGACGAGTCCCATTACGCCTACGCCGGTGCCCGCCACCACGAGCGCACCGACGACCGTGACGACCGAGCCGACCGTTACGAGGCGTCCGATCTGCGTCCCCGGACGCCCCGCCCCCGCGACCCCGAGTCGGTCCCCGACGCCGAGCCCGTGTCCCGTCACACGTCCCGCGGTCGGTCATGGGCGGTCAACACCGGCCCGAACCACACCTCGGTGCGCGGCCTCTCCGGAACCGGTGGCCGGTCCTCCTCCTCGCTCGCGGCCGTCGGCGGGTCCGGAGGGTCGGATGGAGCGCCGGCGACGGCGTGGCCGACAGCCCCGGCTGCGGCCCCGGCCGCCTCGCTCCCCACGACCTCCGGGTCGACCTCCACCGGACTCGGGGGAGCCACGCGCGGTGCGCTCGCCATGGACGAGTCGCGGCGCCGCGAGCGGACCCCCGCCGAGGAGCCCGTGGCCGCCGCTCCGAGCCCGGCGACGTCGGCCCCGGCCGAGATCGTGACGCTGCGCCCGACGAGCTACAACGAAGCGCGGATCATCGGCGAGCGCTACCGTGACGGCATCCCGGTAATCATCAATCTCACCGAGTTGGACGACGTCGCGGCCAAGCGACTGGTCGACTTCGCCGCGGGGCTCGCCTTCGCCCTGCGCGGCTCCATCGAGAAGGTCACCAACCGGGTGTTCTTGCTCTCACCGCCCAACGTCGAGGTCTCCGCGACCGACCGGCGCAAGCTCGCCGAGCACACGCTCTCGTCATCGTCCTGAGCCGTTCCTGAGAAAAACGTCGTCGCTGGTGAGAGGCGCGCGACGGGCGGGTCCGGCGGTGCGCCGAACGACCCCGGAGCCCGTTCGGCCCGGCCTGGAGCAGGGCGGCCGACCGGTCACCGCACGTACGCCCGGTTGAGCGGCGGGGCACCCGACCGGGCGCTCGTCCTCAAGGACGCCGCCCTGTACGCCAACGGGTGGCGCCGGGCTCGTCGGTGGCTCTGCGTCACCGATCGGGCGTCGGAGGCAGCGCAGCACTGGACCCGTCCATTATGGTTCTGCTGCTCGCAGGGGTCGTACTCTGCGGGACGCGGAGCTCAAGAGCCCGAGGTACCTGGGGTTCCGCTGCCGAGGAGTGCTTGAGGAGATCCGATGCCGCTGACCCCTGCTGACGTCCACAACGTCGCGTTCAGCAAGCCGCCGATCGGGAAGCGGGGCTACAACGAGGACGAGGTCGACGCCTTCCTCGACCTCGTCGAGGCCGAGCTCGGGCGCCTGCTCGAGGAGAACAACGACCTGCGTGAGCAGATGGAGCAGCTCGAGCAGCAGCTCTCCGGTGTGCACGCCGATCTCGACGACGCCCGGACCAAGGCCGCGCAGGTCTCCGCGGCGCCGCCGCCGACCCAGCAGCAGTCACCGCAGCGCCCGATCGAGGACGCGCCGCGCACCGTGCAGCAGCCGATGCCCCCGCAGCAGCCGCCGATGGCGCCCGTGCAGCAGGCCGCCCCGCCGCACTACCAGGGCGTCGAGCAGTCGCACGGTCACGGCGGCGGAGCCACTGGTGGCGGTGACCACCATGTGCAGGCGGCGAAGGTCCTCGGTCTCGCTCAGGAGATGGCGGACCGGCTCACGGCGGAGGCGAAGTCCGAGGCCGACGGCATGCTCTCCGACGCCCGGACGAAGTCCGAGCAGCTCCTCTCCGAGGCCCGCACCAAGTCCGACAGCATGGTCAACGAGGCCCGCAGCCGGGCGGAGACGATGCTCAACGACGCCCGCACCCGCGCGGAGACCCTGGAGCGGCAGGCCCGGGACAAGGCCACGACCCTCGAGCGGGACGCCCAGCGCAAGCACAACGAGACGATCACGCTGATCGAGCAGCAGAAGGGCGGGCTCGAGAAGAAGATCGACGAGCTGCGGACCTTCGAGCGTGAGTACCGAACCCGGCTCAAGACGTACCTGGAGTCGCAGCTGCGTGACCTCGAGGGACGCGGGTCAGCGGCTCCGGCTGACGGGACCCGCAACGGTGCCGGCTACGCCACGAGCACCTACGGCTCGCGGGCCGAAGCGGGCAGCTGACCCGTCCACCACGGCCGGGTGCCGGCGGCGACCGCCGGTCCCGGCAGGGTGAGGAGGGACGTCACGTGCTGCTCCTGGTGCTGCTGTTCGCGCTGATCGCGACGGGCCTGCTCGTCGTCGCCATCACGACCGTGACCTCGGCGTGGGCGTGGGGCTCGGTGGTGGCCAGCGTGGTCGCCGTCGTCCTGCTGTTCGTCGACTTCCGACGCGGACGGCGCGCTCGGCGCGGCGCCACGTCCGGTACGGAGACCGGCGCCGCCGCCACGCCGGAGGTGTCCCCCGAGTCGGCGTCGCCCTCCGTCTCGGAGCCGCGCCGCGACGTCGGCGAGGTCGCTCCGGGCCCTCGCTCCGCGTCCGACGGTTCCGCCGCTCCGGGTCCGGCAATGTCGGGCTCCTCGATGGGCTCGCCGACCTCGGCGTCGCCCTCCGCGGCCGCCACGGCGTCCTCCCGGGCCCCGTCCGCACCCCCGCCGGCACCGATGTCTTCGCGCCGTCCCGTGCCCCGTGCGCCCGCAACCGGACGTCTCGGCCAGGAACCCTCGGTCCTGTCCGACTCCCCGTCTGGAGCCCGTTTCCTCGGCATGGTCCCGCTTCCGGGGCTGATCGCCGTGGACAGCCGTCGAGGCGGACCCGCCGACCCTGGCGCCGGGCCCACCCCGCCCCCGGTCGGAGACCGGTCCTCCCGACCGGCAGCTCCGCGGGACCACGGACCGCCCGGTTCACCGACGCCCGCGAACGACGAACCGGAGACGACGCGTCTCTCGGCCGACGACATCGCCAGGGCCCGCTCCGGCGGTCGGTCGACGGGTCCCGCCGGTTCGTCGGCCCCGGCCGCGTCCGGCGCCTCGACGGAGACGTCCGGGACCCCCGCCGCCGCGGCCGGCGACACGGTGGCCGGCGACACGGTGGCCGGCGACACGGTGGCCGGCGACACGGTGGCCGACGACACCGCGGCTGAGGACACCGCGGCCGACGAGGAGCTCGCCGCCGAGGGGGCGGCCGTCCCGACATCCGATCCCCGGTCCGATCGCTCGACCGACGGGTCCGCGTCCGACCGCCGCGTCAACGGTCACCCGTCCCGTGCTCAGGACGGTGCGGACCGCGACGCGGGGCCGCGCCAGGACCGGGCCGGTTCCGCGCCCGGCGAACCCCCGGCGCGGGGCGGGGGAGCCGGACCCACGTCCCCGCCCTCGACGCCGCCGCCTCCGGGCCGGGGACCGGTCCAGGGGCGCCCGCCCTTCGCCGGCGTCCCGCCCAAGGGGCCCCCGTTCCGAGGTACGACGCCGCAGGGCCCGCCGTTCCTGGGCCCCCCGTTCCGCGGTGCGCCGCCGCCGGGCCCGCCGTTCCGGGGCCCCTCGTTCCGCGGTGCGCCGCCGCCGGGCCCGCCGCCGCAGGCTCCGCCGCCGCAGGCTCCGCCGCCGCAGGCTCCGCCGCCGCAGGGCCCTCCGGCCGCCGAGGAGCCGCCCGAGGAGTCGGTCGACGCCGAACGCCTCGGTATCGTCTCCGGCCTCGACGACGAGGTCCTCGTTGTCGACGAGGAGCCTCGCTTCCATCTCGGTCGGTGTAGCTACCTCTACGGCCGGGAGGTCATCCCCCTGCCGGTGTCGGAGGCGGTCGAGCTCGGCTTCACCGGCTGCGGGTGGTGCAGCCCGGCGCGCACGCTCTCCGAGCAGCAGAATGCGGACTCGCCCGGCTGACCCACCGCGAGCGCTGACCCACTGCGAGCCCGTGGCGCCGTGACGGCGCGCACCCGGCGCTCGGCAGCCGTCCGACGTCGTCCTGGCTAGACTTCCCGACCTGCTCTGACGGAGAGGGGGCCAGAGGCGGCGTGGACCGGTTGCCGGTGCTTCTCGGGATCGGCTCCGTGGTCATCCTGCTCGCCGTCGCCGCGGTGCGGCTCTCCACCCGGATCGGCCTGCCGTCCCTGCTGCTCTACCTCGGGATCGGGGTCCTGCTCGGCGAGTCCGGGCTCGGCATCGCCTTCGACGACGCCGCCCTCACCCAGGCCCTCGGCGTCGCCGCCCTCATCCTCATCCTCGCCGACGGTGGCCTGAGCACCCGGTGGAGCATGGTGCGCCCCGCGCTCGGGCTCGGGGTCGCGCTCTCCACGGTGTCGGTGGCGGTCAGCGTCGGGGTCACCGCCCTCGCCCTGAACCTGCTGCTGGGGCTCGACTGGCGGGTGGCGTTCCTGTGGGGCGCGGTGCTCTCGTCCACCGACGCCGCGGCCGTGTTCAGCGTGCTGCGCGGACTCGGCGTCGGGGGGCGGACGGTGGGTGCGCTCGAGCTGGAGTCCGGGCTCAACGACGCTCCGGCGTTCCTCGCCGTCGTCCTGCTCTCCAGCCCCGACGACATCACCTGGACCGCGCCGCTGCTCGTGGTCTACGAGCTCGCCGTCGGAGGCATCCTGGGAGCCCTCCTCGGTCGCCTCGGGAGTGCCGGGCTGCGCCGCGCCGCCCTCCCCGCGACCGGGCTCTACCCGCTCGCGACCCTGGCCGTCTGTGTGCTCGGTTACGCGGGCGCGACGGCCCTGCACGCCTCGGGCCTGCTGGCCACCTACGTGGCGGCGCTCGTCCTCGGCAACGCCGCGCTGCCGCACCGGGAGGGAACCCGGTCGTTCGCCGAGGGGCTGGGCTGGCTCGCCCAGATCGGGCTGTTCGTGCTGCTGGGCCTCTACGTCTCGCCCGACCGGCTCCTCAGTGCCGTGGTGCCTGCCCTCGTGGCCGGGGCGGTGCTGCTCCTGTTGGCCCGGCCGGCGTCGGTGGTGGCTGCCGCGTCCTGGTTCCGGGTGCCGTGGCGGGAGCAGGCGTTCCTGTCCTGGGCGGGTCTGCGGGGCGCGGTCCCGATCGTGCTGGCCCTCGTACCCCTGACCGAGGGTCTCGCGGGCGCCCGCGAGCTCGTCGACGCCGTCTTCGTGCTCGTCATCGTGCTCACCGTGATCCAGGGGACGACGCTGCCGGCCCTCGCCCGCGCACTCGGCCTGGCCTCGTCGTCGCGCGTCGAGGAGATCGAGGTGGACGCCGCGCCGCTGGCTTCGTTGCGCGCCGACCTGCTCCAGATGACGGTGCCCCACGGCTCCCGGATGCACGGGGTCTACGTCCGCGAGCTGCGCCTGCCCGAGGGGTCCGGTCTCAGCCTCGTCGTCCGCTCCGGTGCAGGCTTCACTCCCCAGGCCGACAGCCGCATCCGGGAGGGCGACCAGCTGCTCGTCGTGGCCACCGCGACCGCCAGAGACGCCGCCGAGCGTCGCCTGCGGGCGGTCGACCGGTCCGGCCGCCTCGCGCGCTGGCGCGGCGACGCGGGCGAACAGGTCCCCGGTGGGGGCAGCGACGGCAGCGGAGGGACCGGGGACGCGGGCGGGGCGCGCCGGCGGGGGAGGAGGATGGGCGCGTGAGCAGCGCATCGCGGGCCGGTGAGCCGGAGAGCCCTGCCGCTCCCGACCCCGACGACGCCCCGCCCGCCGCGAGGTCCGTGTCCCCTCAGCCTCAGCCTCGATCTCAGCTTCAGCGTCAGCCTCGACGCCGGCTGCGCCTCCTGCTCGCCGTCGCCGTCACCGTGCTCGCCGTCGACATCGCCACCAAGGTCCTCGTCGTGGCCGCCATGGCCGACGGCGAACGGATTCCGCTGATCGGGGACACCGTCGCCCTCGACCTCGTGCGCAACGCCGGTGCGGCGTTCTCGTTGGCCACCGGCATGACGTGGGTCCTCACGATCGTCGCGCTCGGCGTCGTCATCGGCATCGTCCGCTTCGCGCGACGGCTCCGGTCCCCGGGCTGGGCGCTCGCGCTGGGCCTGGTGCTCGGCGGCGCGCTCGGCAACCTCGTCGACCGCTTCCTGCGCGGGCCGGGCCCGCTGCTGGGCCATGTCGTCGACTTCGTCTCCGTCGGCTGGTGGCCGGTCTTCAACGTCGCCGACTCCTCCATCTGCGTGGGTGGGGCCGTTCTCGTCCTCATGGCCGTGCTGGGCCGCGAGATCGACGGCACGCGGGGGCGGGACGCCGCGCCGGAGCACGCCCCGGGGACGGCCGTGTGAGCCTCCGGACCCTCCCCGTCCCCGACGGCCTCGACGGCATGCGTCTCGACGCCGGACTCTCGCGGATGCTTGGCCTCTCCCGCACGATCGTCGCCGGGCTCGCCGAGGACGGAGCCGTACGGCTGGACGGCGCCGCGGCCGGCAAGTCCGACCGGCTGATCGCCGGCTCGTGGCTCGAGGTCGAGCTGCCCGACCCGGACCACCCGACGCCGGTCGTCACCGCGGAGGCCGTGGAGGGCCTGCAGGTCCTGTACTCCGACGACGACATCGTCGTCGTCGACAAGCCGACCGGCGTCGCCGTGCACCCGAGCCCGGGCTGGAGCGGCCCGACCGTCGTCGCCGGGCTCGCGGCCCTCGGTATCCCGATCGCCACCGGCGGCGCCGCCGAGCGTCAGGGGATCGTGCACCGGCTCGACGCCGGAACCACCGGCGTCATGGTCGTCGCGACGTCCGAGCGCGCCTACTCGCTGCTCAAGCAGGCCTTCCGCGATCGGACGGTCGCCAAGACCTACCTCGCCGTCGTCCAGGGGCACCCCGACCCGAGCGAGGGCACCGTCGACGCGCCGATCGACCGACACCCGCGCCACGAGTGGCGGTTCGCGGTGGTCACCGGGGGCAGGCCCAGCGTCACCCACTACCGCACGCTCGAGGCGTTCCGGGCGGCGTCGTTGCTCGAGGTCGAGCTCGAGACGGGACGCACCCACCAGATCCGCGTGCACTTCTCGGCCCTGCGCCACCCCTGCGTCGGCGACACCGGGTACGGCGCCGACCCGGTGCTCGCCCGGTCGCTGGGGCTGACCCGGCAGTGGTTGCACGCCCACCGCCTCGGCCTGCACCACCCGGGCGACGGGCGCTGGGTGGAGTTCACCAGCGAGCCGCCGCCCGACCTCGCGTCCGCTCTCGAGACGCTGCGGGCGGCGAGCTGAACGGGCCGCCCGACACCCCGCGCGCCGACGCCCCGGGCCCCGACGACGGTCTCCCGCGCTGGCCCCGCTACGCGGTGATCGGTGCCGCGCTCCTCGTCATCGTGTTCATCACCGCCTGGGCGGCCGGTCGCCAGAGCGCGGGCCCGGTCGGGGACGGCGGGACCGACGCGGCCCGGCTCGGGCCGCTCGCGGGCGAGGACGTCGCGGCCTACCTAGCCCGGACCCGCGACGTCGCTCCCGGGGACGGTCCACGCCTCGGGCTCGTGCAGCTCGACGCGCCGCAGCCATCCACGGCGAGCGGGGTGCTGCTGCCGGGCGCGTCGGGCGGCGCGGCTCCCCTGCAGGCGGTGCAGGCCGTCTTCCGGGTGCCGCTGGCCCGGGTGCAGACGGCGGTGCGGCGGGTCGACCTCCGCTCCTCCGACCCGGGCGCGGCCGTCCCCGCCGCCGAGGCCCGGGCCGCGGCGCAGGCCGCCGCCGACGCGGCCTCGGCGCCCCCCGGAAGGCTCCGCGACGTGGCGCAGGCCGAGGCGTCCCTGCTGGGCGGCGGTCCCGGCGCCCCGTGCCCCTGTCTGGTCGCGCTGGTGGTGCGCGGGGACGTAACGGGCCTCACCGCGCTCGCGCGGGCGCCCGGGGTGCGGGCGGTGCAGGTCGCGCCACCCGGGGCGGCGGCGGGGCGTCTCGCCGTGTCCCCCCTGCTCCCCGAGCAGGGCGAGGGGCGCCCGCTCGGACCGGTCGTGGGTCCGGTGCCCGACGACGGTCCGGTCCCCGAGGCGGGTCGGTAGCGTCGTCGACGTGTGCGCGCGCCCTGGACGAACGGCACGCCCATACCGGACTTTGCGGAACGATCGTGCCGTTCGCTCCATGCGGCACGGCGCGCAATCGCGTGCTGGTGGCGCTGGCGTTCCGGTACGGCGGGCAGCCTCGCGGCGCCCTCGTCGTCGGCGACTGAACCCGGCCGGCGTTCCCGAGCCACCGATCCGGCGCGGCCGGGCCCGGGCGCGCGTGCAAGGCTCCCGCGCACAGCACCCCGTCGTCCCTCGGCTTGGAGAAGCAATGGCGCAGTCCCCCGTCACCGTCACCGTCACCGGCGCCGCCGGCCAGATCGGCTACGCGCTGCTGTTCCGCATCGCCTCGGGTCAGCTGCTCGGGGACGAGGTCCCCGTCCGGCTCCGTCTGCTGGAGATCCCGCAGGCCGCAAAGGCGGCGGAGGGGACGGCCCTCGAGCTCGAGGACGGCGCCTTCCCCCTCCTCGTCGGCACCGACGTCTACGACGACGCCACGCAGGCCTTCGCCGCCACGAACGTGGCGCTGCTCGTCGGCGCCCGGCCCCGCACGAAGGGCATGGAGCGCGGCGATCTCCTCGAGGCCAACGGCGGCATCTTCAAGCCCCAGGGTGAGGCGCTCAACGGAGCGGCCGCCGACGTCAAGGTCCTCGTCGTGGGCAACCCGGCGAACACCAACGCGCTCATCGCCCGCGCGCACGCCACCGACGTCCCCGCCGACCGCTTCACCGCGATGACGCGCCTCGACCACAACCGTGCCCTCGGCCAGCTCGCCGCCAAACTCGGTGTGCGGGTCGGCCAGCTCTCGAAGGTCACGGTGTGGGGGAACCACTCGGCGTCGCAGTACCCCGACGTCACCTACGCCGAGGTCGACGGGAAGCCGGTTGCCGACCGGCTCGACCGGTCGTGGATCACCGACGAGTTCATCCCGCGCGTCGCGAAGCGCGGTGCGGAGATCATCGAGGTCCGGGGTGCGTCGTCGGCGGCGTCGGCCGCGAGCGCGGCCATCGACCACGTCCACACCTGGGTCAACGGCACCCGCGAGAACGACTGGACCTCCGCCGCCATCGTCTCCGACGGCTCCTACGGCGTCCCCGAGGGCCTGATCTCCTCGTTCCCGGTGACGGCGGAGAACGGCCGCTTCGAGATCGTCGGGGGCCTGGAGATCAGCGACTTCTCCCGCGAGCGCATCGACGCCACCACCGCCGAGCTCGCCGAGGAGCGCGACGCCGTCACCGAGCTCGGTCTGACGAGCGCACACTGTCGGGCATGAGCGAACCCGTCCGCGTCGTCCGCGCCGACAACCTCACCGACGCCGACCCGACGCCGGGCATGCGGCGTCAGGTCGCGTTCTCCACCCCGGCGCTGTGGGCAGGGCTGGTGCACACCGAGCCCGGCGCTGGCTCCGGCTGGCACCACCACGGGGAGCACGACACGAGCCTCTACGTGGTCGCGGGCACGATGCGCCTGGAATTCGGGGCGGGCGGGAGCTCGTCGGTCGAGGCGCACGCCGGGGAGTTCCTCCACGTGCCGCCGCACACCGTGCACCGTGAGTCGAATCCCGGCGAGGCCCGCTCCACGGCCGTGATCGGGCGCGCGGGCGAGGGCCCGCCGACGGTCAACGTCGACGGGCCGGACGCCTGAGACCGTCCCCGGCGCGCCCGGACTCGGCGACAGTATGACGGCACCCGCTGATCGACCCGGTGCGCTCTTGTCCGCCCCCTCGGCGCACCGGTAGGACGACCCGGTGAGCGACGCCTCCGGACCATCTGACCTGACCGCGCTGTACGTCAACTGCACCCTCAAGCGGTCGCCCGAGCTCAGCCACACCCAGGGCCTGATCGATCTCAGCGTCGGCCTCCTGGAGAAGCAGGGGGTGCGCGTCGACCAGTTCCGGGCGATCGACCACGACATCGCGACCGGGGTGTGGCCGGACATGACCGAACACGGCTGGGCCACCGACGCGTGGGTCGAGCTCTATCCGCGGGTCCTGGCCGCGGACATCTTCGTGATCGCCGGGCCGATCTGGCTCGGCGACAACAGCTCGGTGACCAAGCGGGTCATCGAGCGGCTCTACGCCTGCTCGCACCTGCTGAACGAGGCCGGGCAGTACGCCTTCTACGGTCGAGTCGGCGGATGCCTGATCACCGGGAACGAGGACGGCGTCAAGCACTGCGCGAGCAACGTGCTCTACAGCCTGCAGCACCTGGGCTACCTGATCCCGCCGCAGGCGGACGCCGGCTGGATCGGCCAGGCCGGGCCCGGTCCGTCCTACCTCGACCCCGGCTCCGGGGGCCCGGACAACGACTTCACCAACCGCAACACCACGTTCATGACCTGGAATCTGCTGCACATGGCCCGGATGCTGCGCGCCGCCGGGGGGATCCCGGCGTACGGGAACCAGCGAGCGGAGTGGGACGCCGGCTGCCGGTTCGACTTCGACAATCCCGACTACCGCTGAGGGCCCTCAGGTCTTCACGAGGATGACTTCGCCCTCGAGGCCGTCGGGGTCGCGGAAGAAGGTGCTGTAGGCCGAGCCGAAGTCGTTCACGGTTCCGTCGCCAGCTCCGGCGGCGACGAGCCGTTCGCGGATCGTCGCGAAGGCCTCGGGGGAGCCGGCGGCGAGTCCGACGTGGTCGATCCGTCCGCGCCCCCACATCGGGGACTGACGGTCGGCCTCGGTGTTGCCGTCGATGACGACGATGTTCAGGTCCGTGTGCGGGCCGATGCGGATGACGGTCATCGTCTCGCCCGGCTCCTGCCCGTGGGGTCGCGTCGGTCCGACCTCGGCGTCGAACACCTCCGCATAGAAGCGGCCGAGGCGGGCAACGTCGTGCGAGATCCACGCGATGTGGTTGATGCCGGCGAGCAGCACTTCTCCTCCGGATCATGTCGGGTGGTTCTTGGTGGATCAGGCGTTCCTCGGGCCCTGGTCGGGGGGCTCGACGGGATGGTCGAACCGGGTCCAGAACTCGGCGAGGCTGCGCTGCTCCACCCGCGACACGCTTGCACATGTGGGCCCAGATCGTCGGCAAGATCCGTCTGGCGACCGTCCCGATGGTCAACCACTGGTGGCAGGTCCCGCTGTGCGTGTTCCCCGCGCGGGCTCACGACCTCCCCGATCCCCGGCGCGCCGACCTTCCACATCGAGTTCGTCGCCGCGTCCTGCGCGCGGAAGGCTCGACGGCTCCGGCCCGACAGGGCAACCTGGCTCCATGTCGCTCGGAGCCGTCCTGACCGCCATCGTCACGCCGTTCGACGAGCGGGGCGCCGTCGACGAGAAGGCCTTCGTCGACCTCTTCGCCCACCTGGCGACCCACGGGTCCGATGGGGTGGTCGTGTGTGGGACGACGGGGGAGTCGCCGACGCTCTCGATCGAGGAGCACGTGAGGCTCATCGAGCTGGCGTGTGCCGAACGGCCAGCGGGGGCGACGGTGGTGGCGTCCACCGGCTCCAACGACACCCGCCACGCCGTCGAGATGACCGAGCAGGCCACGGCCGCCGGCGCGGACGCGATCCTCTCGGTCACCCCGTACTACAACCGGCCGAACCGTCGCGGTCTGCTCGCGCACTACGGCGAGGTCGCGCGGGCCACCGACAAGCCCGTCGTGCTCTACAACATCCCGTCGCGGGTGTCGCTGGACATCGCCAACGACCTGCTCGCCGAGCTCGCACAGATCGAGCGGATCGATTACGTCAAGCAGGCCAACAACGCGAACCTCGCTCCCGTGGACGGGTTGGGGATCTACGCCGGCAACGACGACCTCTTCGGGTCCGTGCTCGACATGGGCGGCTGCGGGGGCATCCTCGTCGCGAGCCACGTGGTGGGCCCCCAGATGCGTCGGATGGTCGACGAGCCGGAGAACCGGGCCGAGATCGAGGCGTCGCTCAAGCCCGTGTTCGACGCGATGGGCGTGACCACCAACCCGATCCCGGTCAAGGCGGCGCTCGCCCTGCTCGGGCGCTGCCGCGCCGGCCTGCGCCTCCCGCTGGTCGAGGCCGACGACGACGAGGTGGCCGTGGTGCGCACCGCGCTCGAGGGCGCCGGGGTGCTCTAGCCGGGGACGGAGGCCCGGGTGATCGTCGATTCCAGGAGTTCCCGTGCGGGCGGCGCACCGGGGCTCCTTCGATCGCCGATCTTCGGTGTCGGTTGGGCGACACGCCGCCGTCCGGGGATGAGCAGCGACGACACTGCGCCGAGCCGGTGAGGGCCGATGCTGTCGGACCCGGCGGGTAGCTTGGGCCACCCCAGCCCACCGTTCCGGCGACCGCCGTCGTGCCCTCACCGAGGGCCCGGCCCGTGCACCCGCCGTCCCCCGGAGGTCCCACGACGTGACCGGCGACTCGTTCGTCCACCTGCACACCCACACCGAGTTCTCCATGCTCGACGGTGCCGCGCGCCTGGACGACCTGTTCGCCGAGGCCGCCCGGATGGGCATGCCGGCACTCGCGATGACCGACCACGGCAACACCTTCGGGGCCTACGAGTTCTGGAAGAAGGCGAACGCTCAGGGGGTCAAGCCGATCATCGGCATGGAGGGCTACCTCGCCCCCGGGTCCCGCCACGAGCGCAAGCGCGCCACGCTCGGCGGGCAGAAGACCAGCGAGGACAACCCGGGCGAGATGTACACCCACATGACGCTGCTGGCCGAGGACACCGAGGGGATGCACAACCTCTTCCGGCTCTCAAGCCTGGCCAGCCTCGAGGGCTACTACTACAAGCCCCGCATGGACCGCGAGCTGCTCGAGACCTACGGCAAGGGGCTCATCGCGACCACCGGATGCCCCTCGGGCGAGGTGGCGCGGCTGCTGCAGCGGGACGACTTCGACGGTGCCTGCCAGGCCGCGAGCGACTACCGCGACATCTTCGGCGCGGACAACTTCTTCTGCGAGCTCATGGACCACGGCATCGAGATCGAGCGCCGCGTCCGCGACGACCTGCACCGGCTGAAGAAGTTGCTCGACCTGCCCGGCCTCGCGACCAACGACCTGCACTACACATACGCGAAGGACGCCAAGGCGCACGAGGTCCTGCTGTGCGTGCAGACCGGCAAGACGATGAACGATCCGAACCGGTTCCGGTTCGACGCGCAGGACTTCTACCTCAAGAGCCCGCAGCAGATGCGCGAGCAGTGGGACGACGCCTTTCCCGAGGCCTGCGACAACACCCTCGCCGTCGCCGAGCGGGTGCACGTCGAGTTCACCGAAGGGCGCGACCTCATGCCCGTCGCCCCGGTGCCCGAGGGCGAGACCGAGGGGAGCTGGCTGGTCAAGGAGGTCGAGCGGGGTCTGCACTGGCGCTTCCCGCGCGGGGTCGCAGAGAACTATCGCCGCCAGGCCGAGTACGAGGTCGGCGTCATCGCGCAGATGGGCTTCCCGGGCTACTTCCTGGTCACCGCCGACCTGCTCAACTACGCCCGCTCGGTGAACCTGCGGGTGGGGCCGGGCCGCGGCTCGGCGGCGGGCAGCCTCGTCGCCTACGCCCTCGGCATCACCGACCTCGACCCGATCCACCACAAGCTGATCTTCGAGCGGTTCCTCAACCCCGAGCGCATCTCCATGCCCGATATCGACATGGACTTCGACGAGCGCCGGCGCGGCGAGATGATCCGCTACGTCACCGAGAAGTACGGCGAGGACCGCATCGCCCAGATCATCACCTACTCCACGATCAAGGCGAAGGCCGCGGTCAAGGACTCGGCGCGGGTGCTCTACGGCCAGCCCGGCTACGCGGTGGCCGACCGGATCACCAAGGCGATGCCGCCCGCGGTCATGGGCAAGGACATCGCGCTCTCCGGGATCTTCGACCCGGGCCACAAGCGCTACTCCGAGGCCACCGAGGTGCGTGCGCTCTACGAGGCCGACCCGCAGGTCAAGGAGATCGTCGACACCGCCCGCGACCTCGAGGGGCTCAAGCGCCAGTGGGGCGTGCACGCCGCCGGCGTGATCATGAGCAGGGAACCGCTGATCGACGTCATCCCGATCCAGCGGCGCGAGGCCGACGGCGCGATCATCACGCAGTTCGACATGGGGGCCTGCGAGACCCTCGGGCTGCTCAAGATGGACTTCCTGGGCCTGCGCAACCTCACGATCATCGACGACGCGCTGACCAACATCACCCTCAACGGCAAGCCCGCGCTCGACCTCGACACCCTCGGCCTCGACGACAAGCCGACCTATGACCTGCTCTCCCGCGGCGAGACGCTCGGGGTCTTCCAGCTCGACGGCGGCCCGATGCGCGATCTCCTGCGCCGCATGGCCCCCGACAGTTTCGAGGACATCTCGGCCGTCGGCGCGCTCTACCGGCCGGGCCCGATGGGAGCCAACGCCCACAACGACTACGCCGACCGCAAGAACAAGCGCCAGGAGGTCACGCCGATCCACCCGGAGCTCGCCGAGCCGCTCAGGGACGTGCTCGGAGAGACCTACGGCCTGATCGTCTACCAGGAGCAGGTCATGGCGATCGCCCAGGCGCTCGCGGGCTACTCCCTGGGCAAGGCCGACCTGCTCCGTCGCGCCATGGGAAAGAAGAAGAAGGAGATCCTCGACAAGGAGTACGCGGGGTTCGCGCAGGGGATGCGCGACAACGGCTACTCCGCCGACGCGGTCACGACACTGTGGGACATCCTGCTGCCGTTCTCGGACTACGCGTTCAACCGCGCGCACTCCGCGGCCTACGGGGTGGTCTCCTACTGGACGGCATACCTCAAGGCGAATTACCCCGCCGAGTACATGGCCGCGGTGCTCACCAGCGTCCGCGACGACAAGGACAAGGCGGCGATCTACCTCGCCGAGTGCCGCAAGATGGGCATCACGGTGCTCCCGCCCGACGTCAACGACTCGGTGCGCGACTTCGCTCCGGTCGGTGTCGATATCCGGTTCGGGCTCGGCGCGATCCGCAACGTCGGCGCCGGCATCGTCGACTCGATCGTCACCTCGCGCCGCGAGAAGGGGAACTTCGCGGACTTCTCGGACTTCCTGCGCAAGGTCGAGGCGCAGGTCTGCAACAAGAAGACGGTGGAGTCGCTGGTCAAGGCAGGCGCCTTCGACTCCCTCGGCCACCCCCGCAAGGGCCTCGCCCTGGTCCACGCCGAGGCCATCGACTCCATCATGACCACCAAGCGGGCCGAGGCCGACGGCCAGTTCGACCTGTTCGGCAGCGGCGACGGCGGGGGCACCGGGGCCGACTCCGACACGACGGGCATGTTCGACGTCGCGGTCCCCGACGGCGAGTGGGAGCCCAAGCACCGCCTCGCCCTCGAGCGGGAGATGCTCGGGCTCTACGTCTCCGGGCATCCGCTGCACGGTCTCGAGCACGTGCTCGCGAGCCGGGCCGACACCGCGATCACCATGATCCTCGAGGGCACCGTCGCCGAGGGGACGACGGTCACCGTCGGCGGCATCCTCGCCACCGTCACCCGCCGGGTGAACAAGAAGGGCGAGCCCTGGGCGTCGGCGCAGATCGAGGACCTCGCGGGTGGCATCGAGGTGCTGTTCTTCCCCCGCACGTACGCCGCGGTGTCCCTCGATGTCGCCGAGGACGCGATCGTGCTGGTCAAGGGGAAGGTCTCCAAGCGCGACGACCGGATCACGCTGTTCGTCGAGGATCTCGCCGTCCCCGACCTCGCGGTCGGCGGGGCAGGCGGGGCGCCGGTACGGGTGACGCTGGAGAGCGCGCGCTGCACCCCCGAGCGCGTCGGCAAGCTCAAGGAGGTCCTGGTGTCCCACCCGGGTCCCTCCGAGGTCCACCTGACGCTGCTCGCCGCGAACGGGGCGTCGCACGTCCTGCGCCTCGACGAGGCGTTGACGGTGACCAACTCGGGGGCGCTCATGGGCGACCTCAAGGCGCTGCTCGGCCCCCGCTGTCTCGGGTGAGGGCGCGTCCGGGCCCGATCGACGCTCAGCGCAGGACGGTCGCGAGGGCCGCGGCGAAGGCCCCGGGATCGCCGAGGAGGGCGAGGTGGCGGGCGCCGGGCAGCACCGCGACCCGGTCGGTGCGCAGCCGTGCGGCCGTGGCGCGGGCGGAGGATAGGTCGAAGCTCTCGTCCTCGCTGCTCGCGATGACCCCGGTCGGGACCCGTACCGCCTCCTCTTGTCCGTAGGTCGGACCGATCAACGGGCGGCGCAGGACGGCGACGAGGGCCTCGGTGCCGCCCTCGGCGAGGAACGGCGCGCGCCAGCGGTCCACGGCCGCGTCGTCGACGGGGCAGCCGGGCCCGCACGCTCCGGCGACGAGGGTCCGGACCGGCCCCCGGTGGCGCACCACCACGTCGACCACGGCAGAGGCGAACGGGTCCACGAGCAGGGAACGGACCCAGCCGGGCCCGACCCCGAAGGGGGTGCCGTCGCCGTTGGCCAGCACCACCCCCACCACCGACGCCGGCTCGCGCAGCGCCTGCGCAAGGGCAACGGCCGCCCCGAGGGAGTGCCCGACCACGACGGGACGGGGACCGGTGAGGCCGAGGGCGGCGAGGAGCCCGCCGAGCTGGTCGGCGTCGGCGGCGAGGGTGTAGGGCGGGAGGTGGTCGGTCGTGCCGTACCCGCGGACGTCGTAGGCGTAGACGTCGCGGTCGCGGGCGAGCAGCGGCGCCACGCGAGACCACACGTACGTCGACTCCGCGAACCCCGGGATGAGCACGAGCGGGGGAAGCCCGTGCGGATGCTCCGCCGGCCAGGCCTCGACGTGGGTGTCGACACCGGCGGCGGTGACGCGGGTGCCGCCGACGCCGACGTCGATCCGCACCGGCCGCAGGTCCGCCCAGCCCGCGTAGCCCGCCGCGAGGGCCGTCACCGCGATCACGACGAGAACGACCACGCGGGCGAGCACCCGCAGGACCCGCCGTCCGACGCGCCGTCCCGGCACGGGCGACGGCGAGGGGAGGACCACGACGGCGAGCATGGTCGGTCCCGCCCGCGGGCGCCCGACCCGGTGGGGCTCGCGCCGTGCAGGGCGCGGTCGGCCTGGTAGCCCTCGAGCTGCGGCTCGGCGGGCGCACGGCGAATCACCAAGGCACATGCCCGCACCGGCTGACGGCAAGGGGTTGCCCTCGGACGTGACCGGGGCGCACCGTCGACCCATGGCCGCACCGACGCAGACCGCCCCCGCCAGCACGATGCCCGCCTTCGAGCCGACGCAGGAGGGCATCTCCCTGCCCCAGCCGCCGAGGTTCGCGACGAGCGCGGAGGAGCGCCTGCACCGCAAGCAGCAGCTCGCGGGGGCGTTCCGCATCTTCGGGCGGCTCGGCTTCGGCGAGGGCGTGGCCGGCCACATCACCGTCCGCGACCCGGAGGACCCGGACATGTTCTGGGTCAACCCGTTCGGGATGAGCTTCCGCCACATCCGCGTTTCCGACCTCATCGCCGTCGACCACGCCGGCACGGTGCGCCACGGGAACAAGCCGGTGAACCGGGCCGGGTTCATCATCCACTCGGCCGTCCACGAGGCCCGGCCGACGTGGTCGCTGCCTGCCACGCGCACTCGGTGCACGCCAAGGCGTGGTCGTCGCTGGGCCGCCCGCTCGACCCCATCACCCAGGACGCGTGCGCCCTCTACGGGAATCACGCCGTCGTCGCCGACGGAGCCGGCGCGGTCGTCGTCGACGCCGAGTCGGGGCGCCTGCTCGCGAAGGGCCTCGGGGACAAGCGGATGGTCTTCCACCAGAACCACGGGCATTTCACTGTCGGCGACACCGTGGCCGAGGCGGCGTGGTGGTTCGTCTCGACCGAGCGGAACTGTCAGGCGCAGCTGCTCGCCGAGGCCGCCGGGTCGCCGACGCTGATCGACCACGACAACGCGCGCTTCACCCAGGAGCAGACCGGGAGCGCCTACGCCGGCTGGTTCTCCTTCCAGCCGCTGTGGGACGAGGTCGAGCGCACCGATCCGGACCTGTTCGACTAGGAGCGCGGCGGTCCGGTGCTCGAGCGATGGCGGAGCTGACGGCCGAGGTGCGGGCGCTGTTCGAGGGACGGAACATGGCGCACGTGGCCACGCTGATGGCCGACGGTGCGCCCCACGTCTCGAGCACCGCGACCGGCACCGGGGGGGTCTGACCCGCCGGCCCACAGACGGCGCGACCGCGGCACGGGGCAGGATGAGCCGGTGATCGTCGACGCCCACGTCCACGTCGCCCACCTCGGACTGCTCAAGGTGCCCTGGGCGACGTGGGTCGGGCAGGCCGGCGAGGGGGAGCGCTGGGCCGCCTGCCACGACGCCGAGGGTGCCGCGATCCCGGCCCGCGTGTCGCGTCTCTTCGCCGACGACGGCGTCGACCGCGTCCTGCTGTTCTGCGAGTACAGCCCGAAGGTGACCGGGTGGCAGACGATCGAGGACATGCTCCCGCTGGTCGAGCACGACCCGGAGCGGTTCCGGATCGTCGGCAACGTCAATCCGCACGTGCACCATCCCGTGGCCGCCGAGCTCGACCGCCAGCTCGACCTCGGCGCGATCGCCCTCAAGGTGCATCCGGTGCACGCCGGGATCGCGCCGAACGACCGCGAGCTCTACCCCGCCTACGCCCGGTGCGTCGAGCGCGGCGTCCCTGTCGTGGTGCACACCGGCCCGTCGACCTTCCCCGGCTCCACCGCCCGCTACGGCGATCCGGTGCTGCTCGACGACGTCCTGCGCGACTTCGGAGACCTCACCGTCGTTCTTGCCCACGGCGGGCGCGGCTGGAGCTACGAGGCCGCGGCGTCGCTGGCGCTTACCCGCGAGAACGTATGGCTCGACATCGCCGGCCTCCCCCCGAGACGCCTTCCGGCGTACTACGAGGCGTTCGGTCTCGAGCGGGTCGCGGCCAAGGCGATCTTCGGGACCGACGCCCCGTCCGCGAGCGCCGCCCGCAACGCCGCGGCGATCCGCGCCCTCGGGCTCCCCGACGACCTCGTCGACGGCATCCTCGGCGGGCACGCCGCCCGCGTCTACGGACTCGGGGAGACGTAGGGCGACGGCGGAAGGTGCACGACATCGCGTCACTCGTCGAGGAGCTGAGCGAGATCGACCCCGGTATCTCCGGTGCCCGCGGTCATGGTAGTTTCCTACCATGCGAACGACCATTGACGCAGCCGGGCGGGTCGTCGTTCCCAAGCAGCTTCGTGACTCGGCCGACCTCATGCCCGGGCAGGAGCTCGAGATCGTCGAGCGCGACGGTCGTATCGAGATCGAGCCGGTCCCGGTGCCGATGGCGTTGGTCGAACGGGACGGGTTCCTCGCGGCGGAGACCGAGGGCGAGGCCGGACCGCTCACGTCCGAGCAGGTTCGCGACGTCCTCGAGCGGACGCGTCGTTGATCGTCTGTGACACCTCCGTGCTCGTGGCGGCCTTCGCCCGATGGCACGACGCGCACCGCGAGGCGGTCGCGGCGCTCGCCCGGGTGGGCGGGCTGGTCGAGCACACCGTCCTCGAGACGTTCTCCGTCCTCACCCGACTGCCGGCGCCGCGACGAGCCCCACCCGAACTCGTCGCGTTGTTCCTCGGCCACCACTTCCCGGACGTTGTTCCCCGCCTGTCCGGTCCCGGCCCGGAGGCCGTCATCGAGGCGGCGCGAGCGCGAGGCGTCGTCGGCGGCGCGGTCTACGACCTGCTCGTGGGTCTCGCGGCGGCCCATGCCGACGCGACGTTGCTGAGCCTCGACCGGCGCGCCCTCGCCACCTACCGGGCGGCCGAGGTCCGGTGCGAGCTGCTCTCGACGACGTGATCGGCGCACACGGCAGAGGGCGTCCGGGTGACCGGGCGCAAGGTCACAGTGCCGGGTGGCGGGGCCCGCCCATCAGGTGTGCCGTGCGCGGTCGCCGGGGTAAGACTCCGGCATGGCTATCGCAACGACCAACCCGGCGACCGGGGAGACGGTCCGTGAGTTCGATGCGCTGACCGAGCAGCAGCTCGGAGAGAAGATCCAGCGCGCGCATGAGACGTTCCAGACCTTCCGCGACACGACGTTCGAGCAGCGCGCCGGGTGGCTGCGCGCCGCCGCCGACATCTTCGACGCCGAGAACGAGGAGCTGGCCACGCTCGCCACCCTCGAGATGGGCAAGACGCTGGTCGCGGCGCGCGCCGAGGTGAGCAAGTGCGCCTACGGCTGCCGCTGGTACGCCGACCACGCCGCCGAGGACCTCACCGACGTCGAGTGGTCGCCGGAGAAGGCCCCCGAGGGCGCGAAGGTGATCACACGCTTCCAACCGCTCGGTCCGGTGCTGGCGATCATGCCGTGGAACTTCCCGTACTGGCAGGTCCTGCGGTTCGCGGCCCCCGCGCTCATGGCCGGCAACGTCGGGCTGCTCAAGCACGCCTCGAACGTCCCGCAGGTCGCCATGGCCATCGAGGACGTCCTCACCCGCGCCGGCTTCCCCGACGGCGCGTTCCAGACGCTGCTCGTGGGTTCGTCGGTGATCGAGGGGATCATCGACGACGACCGCGTCCGCGCCGTCACACTGACCGGCAGCGAGCCCGCCGGTCGCGAGGTCGGCGCCCGCGCCGGGCAGAACGTCAAGACCAGCGTCCTCGAGCTCGGCGGCAGCGACCCCTTCATCGTCATGCCGTCGGTCGACCTCGACGCGACCGTCGACGCCGCCGTCTCCTCGCGGATGCTCAACAACGGGCAGTCCTGCATCAACGCGAAGCGCTTCATCGTCCACGAGCAGGTCGCCGACGACTTCACGAGCAAGCTGGTGGAGAAGATGGAGGCGCTGACCATGGGCGACCCCATGGACGAGGGCACCGACCTCGGACCGATGTCACAGGCCCAGGGCGTCGAAGACCTCGACTCCCAGGTCCAGGACTCGGTCTCGGCGGGGGCGCGCATCCTCACCGGAGGCAAGCCGCAGGGCGGCCAGGGCAACTACTACCCGGCCACGGTCATGACCGACATCCCGAAGGACGCGCGGGCGTACCACGAGGAGCTGTTCGGCCCGGTGGCGCTGGTGTTCCGGGCCGCCGACATCGACGACGCCATCCGGATCGCCAACGACTCACCGTTCGGACTCGGGGGCAGTGCCTGGACCCAGGACGACGCCGAGAAGCAGCGCTTCGCCAACGAGGTCGAGACGGGGATGATCTACATCAACAAGATCACCGAGTCGACGCCCGAGGTGCCGTTCGGCGGGGCGAAGAACTCCGGCTACGGGCGCGAGCTCGCGAGCTTCGGCCCGCAGTCGTTCATGAACGCCAAGACGATCTGGATCCAGTGAGCACGGCGGCCTTCTCTGCGGTCCGCGATGCCGGTGGCTACGGTCTCGTGAGCAGGGCACGCCAGTGGCGCCGAGCGGTCGGGCGCCAGGCGGCGTGCCGGGCGTGGAAGAACTCCGCGGCGCGGCCGCCGGCCCAGCGCTCGGGGAGCAGCTCGACCGGCAGTTGCGGGTCGAGGAAGGGGAAGCGCCGCCACGCGTCGACCAGCCGGATCTGCGCGGCGAGGGTCGCGGCGTCGTCGGTCTGGGAGAGCTCGGCGAACCGGGCGACGAAATCCTCGTAGCGGACCTCGAGGTCGGTGAGGTCCCATGCCTGCGCGAGCAGCCGCGCCGGGGTCATCCCTCCAACGGTCTCACCGATGACCGTCAGCGCGGCGTCGGCGAGCCCGACCTCGGAGAGGACGCGGTGCGCGTCGGCGGCCCGCCCGACGTCGGGGCACACCCACACGCCCGGTGCGGGGGACCCGAGACCGGCCCACGCCAGTCGGGTGCGCAGCTGATGCCGCAACTGACGCTGCGCCTCCGGCACGCTCACCACGAGCACCAGCCAGCGCCCGTCCCACGCGGGGCGCGGCCTGCCGTGCCCGTAGATGCGGGCGGCACCCTCGCTGAGCAGGCGATGCCCCGACGCCGAGAGCGACCACCGGACCCGTCGGCCCTGCCGCGTCGAGACCACCACCGCGTCGGTGGCGGTGCGAGCCAGGGCCTGGCGCGCCGACTTCTCCTCGACGCCGACGAGGCCGAGCGCGTCGAGGAGCGTCTGGGTCCACACCGGCTCGTCCACCCCGGTCGAGGGCAGCACGAACTCGCCGAGCACCGTCAACAGCAGCGACCGGGCACTGGTCGCCGACACCTCGCGGCGTCGGGAGAGCGGCTCGGGGCGCGGGTCTCCGGCGGCGCTCATCACACAGGATCGTAAGCGCGGCTACGGTGTCGCGAGTGGCCGCCCGCGCTCGTTCCGATGTTCCTGACCAGGCTGGTCACCGGGCGGGACCGGGCCGGGTCGGGGTGGGCGAGATCCGGGCGCTCGACCGCGAGCACGTCTGGCACCCCTACGGTCCGATGCCCGGGCGCACCGACCCCCTGGTGGTCTCGTCCGCGAGCGGCGTACGGCTGACCCTCGACGACGGGCGGGAGCTCGTCGACGGGATGTCGTCCTGGTGGGCCGCGGTGCACGGGTACCGCCACCCGGCCCTCGACGCCGCGGTGCACGGCGCGGTCGACCGCATGAGCCACGTGATGTTCGGCGGTCTCACCCACGACCCCGCGGTGGCCCTCGCGACCCGGCTGGTGGAGATCACGCCGGACCCGCTGCGCCACGTCTTCCTCGCCGACTCCGGCTCGGTGTCGATCGAGGTCGCGCTCAAGATGTGCCTGCAGTACCAGCGGGCGCGCGGTCGACCCGGCCGGACCCGGATGATGACCTGGCGCGGCGGGTACCACGGCGACACGTTCGGGGCGATGAGCGTCTGCGACCCCGGCGGCGGGATGCACTCGCTGTGGTCGGGCTTCCTGCCCGCGCAGGTGTTCGCCGACGCCCCACCCGTCACCTACGACCCGGCCTACGACGAGCACCTGTGGTGGGTCGCCGGCGACCACACCGACGAGCTCGCGGGGATCGTCGTCGAGCCGGTCGTGCAGGGGGCGGGCGGCATGCGCTTCCACGATCCCCGGCACCTCGTCGCGCTCCGGGCGATCGCCGACGCCCACGACCTCGTGCTGGTCCTCGACGAGATCGCGACCGGCTTCGGGCGCACCGGGGAGCTCTTCGCGGCCGGGCACGCAGGGGTCGCACCCGACGTCATGTGCGTGGGCAAGGCCCTCACCGGCGGCTACCTGACGATGGCCGCGGCGTTGTGCACCCCCGCGGTCGCGGAGGCGATCAGCAGCGGGGGAGGGCGGCACGGAGAGCCAGGAGGCCTCATGCACGGCCCGACGTTCATGGGCAACCCGCTCGCGGCGACCGTGGCCCTGGCCAGCGTCGACGAGCTGCTGCGCCGCGACTGGCGCGGCGAGGTCGGCGCGATCTCCGACGGCCTGCGCGAGGGCCTGGAGCCCGCCCGCGGACTCGCCGGGGTCCGCGACGTGCGGGTGCTGGGGGCGATCGGGGTCGTCCAGCTCGACCACCCCGTCGACGTCCCGGCGGCCCAGGCCGCGGCCGAGCGTCAGGGCGTGTGGCTGCGGCCGTTCCGGGACCTCGTCTACACCATGCCGCCCTACGTGACCCCGCCCGACGACGTCGCCCGTGTCGTGCAGGCCGTCGTGGAGGCCGCCCGCGCGGGCTGAGCGGCCCTCAGTTGTCATACGGCACGGTGCGGGTCCCGGCGCTACCGTCACGGCTGGTGGCTCCCGCGAGAGGGGGGGAACGCGTGTCCCGCACACCCGCAACGACCATCCTGTTGATCTCGGGGAGTACCCGTCTCGGGTCGACGAACACGGCGCTGGTCTCGACGACGGCGGCTCTCGGGCCGGGTCGGACGCGGGTGTACTCGGGTCTGGCGGGGTTGCCGGCGTTCAATCCCGACGACGACCGCGATCCGCTGCCGGCCCCGGTGGCCGAACTGCGCGCGGCCCTCGGCCGGAGCAGCGGTCTGCTCTTCTGCACGCCGGAGTACGCCGGAGCGCTCCCCGGGTCGCTGAAGAACCTGCTCGACTGGACCGTGGGCGGGGCGGAGATGCCCGGGATGCCGGTGGGGTGGATCAACGCATCCTCGGTGGCCGCACCCACGGGCGGTTCGGGAGCACACGCCGAGCTGAGCACGGTCCTGGGCTACGTCGGTGCCCACGTGGTGGGAGACGCATGCCGGCGGGTCCCGCTGGCCCGCGACCAGATCGGCCCGGACGGGCTGATCGGCGTCCCCGCCGTTCACGCGGAGATTCTGGCGGCCCTCCAGGCGTTACGGAACGCGGGCCGCTCCCTCGTAGGGTGAGGACGTGATCGACCCGCTCGCGTGGCTGCAGGACGCGGCCCGTGCTCGCGAGGAGGCGGGCCTCCGTCGTGTCCTGGCGCCCCGCGACCCCGTCGAGCCGCTCGTCGACCTGGCGTCGAACGACTACCTCGGACTCGCCCGCGATCCGCGCGTGGTGGAGGCCGCCGCCGCCGCCGCGCGGACATGGGGGGCGGGGTCGACGGGCTCGCGGCTGGTCACCGGGTCCACGTGCCTGCACTCCGAGCTGGAGGACGCGCTCGCCGCGTTCACCGGGGCCGGTGCCGGACTCGTCTTCTCCTCCGGGTACACCGCCAACCTCGGCGCGGTCACCGCGCTGACCGGCCGCGGCGCGCTCGTGGTCTCCGACGTCGCCGCGCACGCCTCTCTGGTCGACGCGGCGCGGCTGTCCCGGGCCCGGGTGGCCGTCGCCCGGTGCGCCGACCCGGCCGCGGTCGACGCCGTGCTCGCCGCCCGCGACGAGGAGCGGGCCCTCGTCGTCACCGACGGGGTCGACTCGGTCGACGGGCGCCTCGCCCCACTCGCCGAGCTGCACGCGGTGTGCCGGGCGCGCGGCGCACTGCTGCTCGTCGACGACGCCCACGGCCTCGGGGTGCGCGGTCCCGCCGACGGCCCCGGCCGGGGCCTGGTCGCCGAGGCCGGCCTGGCCGGGGCGCGCGACGTGGTGGTCACCGCGACGCTGTCGAAGGCGCTGGGATCGCAGGGCGGGGTGGTGCTCGCGGAGCCCGCCGTCGTCGCTCACCTCGTCGACACCGCCCGTGCGTTCATCTTCGACACCGGCCTCGCCCCGGCCTGCGCGGGAGCCGCGCTGGCCGCACTGCGGATCGTGCGCGCGGAGCCCGAGCGGGTCGCGGCCCTGCGCGCCGCGGCCGCCGCGGTCGCCGGGTCGGCCCGCTCGGCGGCGCCCGACCTCGGCGTCGCCAACCCCACCGCGGCCATGATCGCGGTGGTGCTCGGGGATCCCGCGCCGGCCGTCGCCGCCCGCGACGCCTGCGCGTCGCGCGGGCTGCGGGTGGGCTGCTTCCGTCCGCCCTCGGTGCCCGAGGGCACCAGCCGCCTGCGCCTCACCGCCCGCGCCGATCTCTCCGCCGGCGACCTCGCGCTCGTGCACGAGGTGCTGGCCGCGGTGCTGCCGCGGGTCCGCGGCTCGGTGACCGCCCCGGGCTGAGCGGGCTACATCCTCGCTGTCAGCCGCCGAAGAGAAGTCCGCCGCCGAGGACTCCGCGGACGGCGTTGGCGAGGTCGGAGTCGCTGCCCAGGGGTCCGCCCTGGAACGGGTCGTCTTCGGGTGCGGGGCCGGGCGCTGGCGCCGAGTTGCACAGCAGGCCGGTGCCGAGCAGGCCGGGGCTGCACTGGTACTCCTGGAAGTTGTCGTCCGGAGTGGGTTCCTGGGCGTTCGCGGCGCCGGCGCCGGCGAGGCCGATCGCGGCGAACGCGGTGAGGACGACGGCGGTGCGGCGGATGCTGGGACTGGACATCGAGTGGCTCCTTCGGGCTGGTCCGCGACGACGTCGCGGGATGCCGGTCCTTACTTGCCGCCGCCACGTGGTGTTCAGCCTGAACGCAGCCGTTACCGGATCGTGACCCTCCTCGCGCGGCCGTCGCGTTCCTGGCGCTCGCGGGTCGCCGGTGGCCGGTAGCCGGCTACCGGGCGTACTCGTCGTGCAACCGGAGCCACGGCCCGTCTTCGTTGCGCCCCCGCGGGGCCCGGTCCAGCCACTGGTACATGCTCCACATCCCGTCCAGGCCACGGGCGTACGCGGAATAGGTGTGGTGGACCAGACCCTGGTGCAGGGCGAAGGCGCTGATTCCGGGGAGGTCCGCTACGGGACGGAGCGGCCGGTCGGCTTCGGGGAGCTCCCAGTGGTCGTGCATGTTGTGCGCGGTGGCCCCGCGGTCGATCTGCTCCTGCGAGTAGGCGACGCCGAAGTCGACGTTGAAGTCGCTGCCCTCCGACGACACCCACGGCACGCTCCACCCCATGCGGTCGGCGAACGCGGTGAGCTGTGCGAGCGGGTGGCGCGACACCCGGACGAGCGCGACGTCGTGGTTCTCCAGGTGCGTCGCGAAACCCTCGACGCCGTCGGCCATCGACGCGCAGCTCGGGCACCCGGGGAACATCACGTGCTGGACCATCAGCTGCGTGCGCCCGCGGAAGAGCTCGGCGAGCGACGCGGGCCCACCGACGGTGTCGAAGCGGTAGTCCTTCTCCACCGGCACCCAGGGAAGCTCGCGGCGGCGGCGGGCCAGCTCGTCGCCCCGGCGAGTGTGCTCCTTCTCGTCGGCGAGCAGGACACGGCGCTCAGTCAGCCACTCGGCGCGAGTCCCGGTCCTCATGCGACCGCTCCTGCGAGGCGAGCCAGCGCGCTGTCCCAGCCGCCCTCGACGTTGCGCGCGACCTCGGGCATCGCCGCGGACAGCCCGTCGAGCCGGTCGTGGTCGAGCGTCAGGTGCGTACCGGCCTCGACGGCCCGGAGCGTCACCGTGAGGCGCGTCGCGTGGTCGGGCTCGACCGTCCGGTCGGGACCGACGAAAGTCCAGTCCAGGACGATCCGCTCGTCCGGCACCAACTCGACGATCACGCACTCGGCGCCGCCGATCTCCTCGCCGTCGGGACCGGCCTGTACGACGCTGACGCGGCCGCCGACCCGCTCGTCGACCTCGGCGCTGGTCGCCTCGAAGCCGGTCGGTGCGCACCAGCGCCGCAGCAGCTCCGGGTCGAGCCACGCGCGGTAGACGCGGTGCGGCGGGGCGGAGATGGTCCGCTCCAGGTGGACGGCGGTGCTCATCAGGCTCATTGCTCCTCCTCGGTAGGGTTGGTGACCACGGCCTCGAGGGCGTCGAGGCGCTCGTTCCAGTGGCGCTCGTAGGCGCGCAGCCACGCGGTCGCGGCGACGAGCGGTGCGGGTTCGAGGCGGCACAGGTGCGTCCGCCCCAACACCGTGCGCCGGAGCAGGCCCGCCTGCTCCAGCACCTTGACGTGCTTCGAGGCCGCCGCCAGCGACGTGGCGAGCGGCGCTGCGAGCTCGCCGACGCTCGAGTCGGCGTCGACGAGACGGCCGAGCATGTCGCGCCGCGCGGGGTGCGCGAGCGCGTGGAACACAGCGTCCATCGCGGCGGGATACTCAACCATGTCGTTGAATGTATCTCGGTCCGGGTCGATATACAACCTCTCGGTTGACCATTCTCTCCGCTCGAGTTGTGCTGGGGCCGGGATCAGACTTCGTGACCGTGGGCTCCGGCACGATGGCACCCGCTCCGACGCGACGCGACGCGGGCGTACGGGGCTACGGCAGGCTGCGTGCGGGCCACCCCGGTTCACACAGCAAGTCGGGCTTCCCGCCCAGCACCGTGGCCCGTCGCCCGCGTCGCCCGCTTCACCACACTGCTGCGCCACCTCGACCAGACAGCAGCGGCCCCCGTTCGGTGGGGTGATCTTGTCGAGGCCTGTAGTTTCGTCGTCATTCACCTCGTGATGATCCGGTGTGGAACGGCGGGAAAAACGACAGTCCGACGCCGCGAAGGTGGCATCGGGCGTGCCGCCCTGGGCCTCATCTTGCGTCAGGGGTGTGCTGCGTTGCTCCGGCTGTGGGGGTGGGCGCCGAGCGTCGCCGCGGCGCGGGGGCGTAGTCAGCGAGCCCGGCGGCGAGCACGGCCAGCGCCACCGCCGAGTTGTGCTCCGGGCCGGGTCCGGCAGGACCGGGGGGCGTTTCGAGCGCGGCGCGTAGCACCCCGATGACGGCGACCGCCACCACGAACGGCTCCGCCGCGCTCGCCGCAGTATCGGTGTCGCGGGCCAGGGCCGCGGCCAAGGAGTGTTCCCAGCGGGCGAACATCTCTCGGCGGTAGGCCTGCAGGGTGGGGCTGGCCGCGATCAGCTCACGGAACCACGGACCGGGCGGGGGCGGGGACGCGGCGGCGGCCCGCTCGGCTCGCCGGGCCACGAAGGCGCGGACCCCGTCCAGCGCCGGCGCCCCGGTCGGGCGCTGGTCGAGGGCGTCGAGCAACTCGGCGAGTAGTTCGTCGCCGGCGTCGAAGACCAGCTCGGCCTTGACCGGGAAGTAGTTGTACACGGTCTTCTCCGACACCTCGGCCGCCGCCGCGATCTCGACCACGCTGACCTGCTCAAAGCCCCGAGCCAGGAACAGTCCCATCGCCGCATCCGAGATCGCCGCCCGGGTCCGACGGCGCTTGCGCTCCCGCAGCCCCTCACCCACTGGCCGACACCTTCCACCTTTAGATACAGCGTGACAATGTTTATAGTCACCGTGGTCTACCTGGACCGGGTCGCCGGCGTGAAAGCCAGCCGCCCCAGCTTCAGCTGGACGCGCTGCTGCGGAGCCTGCGCGATGACGACGTACTGGTGTGCACGCGGCTGGACAGGCGCGGCTGAACAGGCTCGGCCGGTCGCTGCTGCACCTGGTCCAGCTCGGCGAAGCACTCCGGGCCCGCGGGATCGGGTTGCGAGTGCTCGAGCAGGGCATCGACACCGCCACCGCCGAAGGATCAGATGCACACCCAAGCCAGGCCAGCAGGCCGGAAGCCGGCGGTGGGCGGCAATTTCTACAAAGGCCACCCGCAGCCACGGGGGCAACGACAGTCTGAGCCAGCCCACCGCCGGACTCCGCGCACCGTCGATCATGACGGCCACCCAAGGGTCACAGTGAGACGACGGTCGAACCACAGAGCCGAGGCGCAGGATGCGAGTCGGTGCCGTGCTCATCCGGCAGCGACAGGCTGACGCAGGATGGTCTTGAGCTTGGCGGGCTCAACCTTGCGTGCGTCGCTCAGGTAGACCTCGTGGTGCTTCCCGACCATCGTGAGGCCTTGGCTGGGGACGAACTCATGGTGCATCCGCCGGAGCAGCTCGGCCTCGTCGTCATATGAGCCGATGTGAAGGGCCTGGACGCACAGGCCTTCGGCGAGGGTCTCCAGTCGTAGGTCGTCGAGGCGGGCGGGGCGGTGCTTCATCGCGACCTCTTCGACGGCCGCGGTGAACATGTCCTTCGTGATCCAGCCCGGGACCATGCTCATGAGAGTCCAGTTCCACTGCGTCTTGTCGCGGGCGTCGGTGAAGGACTCCATGTCGTCGGCCCACCACAGCCCCTCCAGGGGCATGACGACGTAGTCCCGATCGAGGGCCTTCTTGTTGGCGAACTTGAGCTTGTAGGCGACCGGGTAGAGCGTCGCGGTCGCGTCGGCGAAGGCCGGTGTGTTCGGGTCGCCGAGGCCGTCGATCATGAGGTACTGGAGATCGGGCACTGTCACGACCTGCGGCGTATCTCGCTTGGCCTTGTAGCACTTGAGGTCGCGCTTGTAGTCGATCTTCATGGTCAACGGGTCACCTCGGTGCGGTCGACGCGTCCTGGCCGGGGCGCTTCGGTGGAGCCTCTGCGGTAGAGCCTGATGTGGCGTTGACGCAGACACCTCATCTCGGAAGAGACCAAAGGGCCACCTCCCCGGCATCTCCCGGGTCGGGCTGCCCTCAGCTAGGCAGTCCTGCTGCGACAGGCACCACGGTCGAGGTCTCTCACCTCCACTCGATCAACAAACGCCTCACGGCGCACCATCCGGTCGATGCACTCGACCTCCAGGGTCACGTGCTGGTCGAGGACATCGGCGACGCTGCGCGCTACGGTCATCACGGCTCCGGTCGGACGGGCGGCCAGTAGGCCACCAACCGCTCCGCGCGGTTCATACACCGGAACGGCCCGCCGGTCACGGTCTAGATCCCGCCGACCGGAGCCCCCAGCCCAGGCCGCCCACCAGCATGCCGGTCGGGATGGGGCGAAGCCCGGCTAGTACGCGGCTAGCTTGCTGAGGCCGACGAAGTCGGCAAGATCGAGTCAAGTCTGGGCGTTCAGGCAGCGAGTCCGGCCTCCTGGGTGAGTTGATCGAGAGCTCG